>ENA-OBIO01000061-OBIO01000061.1-metagenomes-genome-assembly--contig:-NODE-61-length-66668-cov-5.97609_pt1 | contig 66668 bp, 60 predicted proteins | sample MGYA00153383_OBIO01 | MGnify analysis MGYA00153383 | reverse complement strand
CGAAATCTCGGCCTGGTAGGGCGTGTAGGCCGTGTACCAGGCCGGGTTCTCGAGGATGTTGCGCAAGATCACGCCCGGCGTGTGTGTGCCGTGGTAGCCCTGACCGATGAAGCTCTTGAGCAGCAGGTTCTTACCCGCGATCGCCTTCAGTTCAGCCAGCGCCTGCGCTTCGGTCAACGGCTCGGGCAGCGCCATCGGTGCACGGCGCACGATGCCGCGCGGCACGATGGCCTCGATCAGCGCGCGGCGCGAGGCGGCGCCGATCACCGAGAGCATGTGGTGCTCGTCGGCGGCGGAAGTGCCGATGTGACGGGCAACGAATTCAGAGGCGTTTTCGAGTTCGCGCAAGGGCTTGGTGGCAGACATCAACATCGCAGGCTCTCTCATCAATTCAGTTCGGTTCGGATCGATTCGGTTCAGCTGTTCTTCACAAGCAGGTCGTAGGCCGGGGCGTCCATCAACTGCTCGAACTCGGTCATGTCGGTGACATGCACCTTGAAGAACCAGCCGTTGCCCAGCGGGTCGGTGTTGGCGAGCGACGGGTCGGCGCGCAGTGCTTCGTTGACCTCGACGACCTCCCCGCTGACCGGCATGTACAGATCGGCCGCTGCCTTGACCGACTCGACCACGCCGGCGACCTCGCCCTTCTTGAACGTGCTGCCAACGGCCGGCAAGTCGACGAAAACCACGTCGCCGAGGGCATCTTGTGCGTGCAGGGTGATGCCGCAGGTGGCAGCCTCGTGGTCTTCGATGTTGATCCACTCGTGGTCGTTGGTGTACATGGTCGTCATGTAAGGCTCCTGTGCGGTTAAGAGGTGAGAAACAAGAATCTGCCGCGGGTTCAGCCGCGAAAGTAGTGGTGCGGTGCGAACGGCATCGGGCTCACGCGCATCGGCTGGCGTTTGCCCCTGACCTCGGCGTAGACCTCGTGGTGCGGCAGCGCATGGTTGGCGGCGAGGTAGGCCATCGCGATCGGTGCGTTGACGGTCGGCGCGAGCGTGCCGCTGGTCACGTGGCCGAGCTTGTGGCCGTGCGCGTCGACGATCACCGCGCCTTCGCGCACCGGCACGCGCTCGAGCCCGACGAGGCCGACCCGCTTCGTGATCGCGCCAGTCGCGAGTTGCGCGTCGGTCACCGCCGAGCCCGGATAGCCACCGGCGCGGGCGCCACCGGCGCGGCGCACTTTCTGGATCGCCCAGGTGAGGCCGGCTTCGATCGGTGTCGTCGTCTCGTCAATGTCGTGGCCGTACAGGCACAGGCCGGCTTCGAGCCGCAGCGTGTCGCGCGCGCCGAGGCCGGCGGGCTTGACCTCCGGCTGCTCGAGCAGCGCGCGGGCCAATGCATCGGCCTGGTCGGCAGGCACCGAGATCTCGAAGCCGTCTTCGCCGGTGTAGCCCGAGCGGGTCACGAAGCACTCGGCGCCAACGAGCATGAAGCTGCGGCCGGTCATGAAGGTGAGGGTCCCGACCTCGCTGTTGAGCCGTGCCAGCGCCTGCACCGCCTTCGGGCCTTGCAAAGCGAGCAGCGAGCGGTCGGGCAGCGGTTGCACGGTGCAGCGGTGGCCGATGTTGGTGACGAGGTGCTTGATGTCGGCGGCTTTGCAAGCAGCGTTGACGATCAGGAACAGGTCGTTGTCTCGACGCGTGATCATCAGGTCGTCAAGGATGCCGCCGGCACTGTTTGTGAAGAACGCATAGCGCTGTTTGCCGACTGCGAGATCGGCCACGTCCATCGGCACCAACGATTCGAGCGCCGTGGCGGCATCGTCGCCGATCAGGCGAAGCTGGCCCATGTGCGACACATCGAACAGTGCTGCCGAGTCGCGGCAATGGCGGTGCTCGGCGATGATGCCGGCGGGGTACGAGACCGGCATGTCGTAGCCGGCAAATGGCACCATTCTGGCGCCGAGTTCGAGGTGCAACGCGTGCAGCGCAGTCGTGGCGAGGGCGGTTGACATGGCAGATCTCCGAGGGCAATTTTTCAGTACCGGCGCGACATGTTCGCACCGGCTTGCCCTCGCTGTCCGCTTTACCTGAGAGATTGGCAGCGCACCCTTTCGAGTGCCCCGCTTGCCCCTTCGGTGGACCCGCTCGGGGCGGGCCTCTCTCCAGTGAGGAACGCTTCGGGTGAAGCGTTTGTCAGTCCTTTTGCCTGAGCGTTCGATGCGTGATGTTTTCATCTCCGCTCTGCGCCTTCGGCGGCAGCTCGCGCTGCTCTCTCCTGACCGCACCGAGTGTATCAGCGGCCCGGATAATCGCTGCCGATGAGAACCCCGAAGATCCAGCAGACAGACGAATGGCTCACGGTCGAATCGCTCGACCTCGAAGCCCAGGGCGTGGCCCACAACCTCGAAGGCAAAGTCGTGTTCATTGAAGACGCGCTGCCCGGCGAGCAGGTGCAGGTCAACGTGAACCGCCGCAAGAACAACTGGGAGCAGGCGACGATGACGGCGATGCGCCACGAGAGCGCACAGCGCGTGGTGCCGCGCTGCCCGCACTTCGGCATCTGCGGCGGTTGCAAGATGCAGCACTTTCACATCGGCGCGCAGGTGGCGACCAAGCAGCGCGCGCTCGAGGACGCGCTCTGGCACGTTGGCAAGGTCAAGGCCGAGCAGATGCTGCGGCCGATCGAGGGGCCGGCGTGGGGGTACCGGTATCGGGGTCGCCTGTCGGTGCGCTTCGTCGCGAAGAAGGGCAAAGTGCTGGTCGGGTTCCACGAGCGCGGATCGGGCTTCGTGGCCGACATGGAAAGTTGCGACGTGCTGCCCCCGCATGTCAGCGACCTGCTGCTGCCGCTGCGCGAGTTGATCGCCGGGATGGACCAACGCGACCGGCTGCCGCAAATCGAGCTTGCGGTCGGCGACACCGTGACGGCGATGGTGCTGCGCCACATGGAGCCGTTGACCGCCGCCGACCTCGCGCGTTTGCGCGAGTTCGGCGTGAGCCGCGATGTCCAGTGGTGGCTGCAATCGAAGGGGCCTGACACGGTGCACCGGCTCGACGAAGGTGGGCCGGAGCTCTCCTACGCGCTGCCCGAGTTCGGCATCACGATGCCGTTCAAGCCGACCGACTTCACGCAGGTCAACCCGCACATCAACCGCGTGCTGGTGATGCGCGCGCTGCGCCTGCTCGATGCCAAGCCCGACGAGCGCGTGATCGACTGGTTCTGCGGCCTCGGCAACTTCACGCTGCCGATCGCGCGTGGTGCGCGAGAAGTGCTCGGCATCGAGGGCAGCGAGGCGCTGGTGCAGCGCTCGCGCGAGAACGCCGTGCTCAACGGGCTGGGCGGCAAGACGAGCTTCATCGCTTGCAACCTGTTCGAGCTGACGCCGGCCGATTTGTCAGGCTATGGCCGTGCCGACAAATGGCTGGTCGACCCACCGCGCGAAGGTGCGTTCGCGCTCGTAACCGCTCTGGCCGATTGGCACGCCGACCCGTCACTGGCGCGCGCGTACGCGGCGCCGACGCGCATCGTCTACGTCAGCTGCAACCCGGCGACCCTGGCGCGCGACGCCGATCTGCTGGTACACCGCGCTGGCTACCGCTGCGCAATGGCCGGCGCGGTCAACATGTTTCCGCACACCGCGCATGTGGAAAGCATGGCCGTATTCGAGCGACAGGATTCTTGACAGCCAAAGAGAAGGGGCCCCGAATGAGGCCCCGCCTTCCGTCCCGCCGATAGGCGATACCGTCAGTCGCGGCTGCCGCCGATACCGATGATGGCCAGCAGCGACTGGAACACGTTGTACAGGTCCAGGTAGACCGACAGCGTCGCGCTGATGTAGTTGGTCTCTTCGCCGTCGCGCACGCGCTTCAGGTCATAGATGATGAAGGCCGAGAAGATGCCGATCGCCGCGACCGACAGCGTGATCATCAGCGCGCTCGACTGCAGGAAGATGTTGGCGATGCCTGCGACGATCAGCATGATCACGCCGATGAACAAAAACTTGCCCATCGACGACAGATCGCGCTTGATCACCGAAGACAGCGTTGCCATGCCGACGAAGATCACGGCAGTGCCCGAGAAGGCCGTCATGATCAGCCCGGCACCGTTGCCCAAGCCCAGCACCATACCGATCATGCGCGAGAGCATCAGGCCCATGAAGAAAGTGAAGCCGAGCAGCACCGGCACGCCAGCGGCAGAGTTCTTGGTCTTCTCGATCGCGAAGATAAAGCCGAACGCGCCGCCCAGGAAAACGATCGCTCCCATGCCCGCGCCCATGCTGCGGGTCAGGCCTGTGCTCACGCCGACCCAGGCACCGAGCACCGTCGGGATCATCGACAGCGCGAGCAGCCAATAGGTGTTGCGCAGCACGCGGTTGCGCTGTTCTTGAGATGTGACCTGGCCGGTGTAGCCGGGGTAGTCGGCGGTTTGCTGCAGGGGTTGGTTCATGTTGACTCCTTGAGAAGTAGCGCGAGTGTGGACCCGTCATCAGGATTCTAGTTCCCCGGTTACACAACGCGACAAGCCCCTTTCGGCCGTGGCAGATTGGCGGAGTTCTTGCGTACAGTCGCGCGCTGACAATCAACCTACGAGCCCAACGATGAACACGAAACCCTATTTGTCCCACGACGACTTGAAGCGCATCGCCGCCGCGGCCGAGGCCGAAGCCGCTGCCCACCAATGGTTCGTCACGATCGCGATCGTCGACGACGGCGGCCACCTGCTTTGGCTGCAGCGCCTGGACGGCGCGGCGCCGATCTCGGCGCACATCGCGCCGGCCAAGGCCCGCACGGCAGCGCTCGGCCGGCGCGAAAGCAAAACCTACGAGGACATGATCAACCAGGGCCGCACCTCGTTCCTCAGCGTGCCCGAAATCGAAGGCCTGCTCGAAGGTGGCGTGCCGATCATGGTCGACGGGCACTGCCTCGGCGCGGTCGGCGTGAGCGGTGTCAAGTCGAGCGAAGACGCGCAGATTTGCAAGGCGGGGATCGCGGCGTTGCGCGCTTGAACGTCAGCGTCGCAGCAACAACAGACAGCCGCCGACGATCATCAGCGCCGACACCAGCGTGGGCAGCGTCGGCACCTCGCCGAACAGCAGGTAGCCCAGCAACACGGCCCACACGAAGCCGCTGTACTCGAGCGGCGCCACGCGGCTCGCTTCCAGCCGCGTGAATGCGAAAGTCAGGCACAGCAGCCCGAGTGTGCCGAGGGCGCCCGCCGCCAAGATCAAGGCGAGATCGCTTCGCTGCACGGGCCGCCAGTCGAGCGCGGCCGGGCCGGCGAGCAGCAGCAGCGGCAGCAGGCTTTGGATCAACAGGATGGTCCACATCGAATCGCGGCCCGCCTGGCGCCGGGCCATCAGCATCACGCCCGCGAACGAAAGCGCGGCGACGGCTGCGCTCGCCATCCCGAGCAGGCGTTCGGTGCCGACGCCGTCGAACGCAGCGATGAGCTCGGGTGCCACGGCGATCGAGACGCCGGTGAGGCCCGACCCGAGTGCTGCCCATATCCAAACCGAGGGCCGTTCCTTCAACACCGGAATCGCCAGCGCCGCGACGAAGATCGGCGAAAGGTACGAGATCGTGACTGCGAGTGCGAGCGGCAATTGGGTCAGCGCGTGGAAGTAGCCGACGATCGACAGCAGCAGCAAGACACTGCGCGCAAAGTGCAGCCGCCAGCCGGCGCGCGATGGCAACGGGCTGCGCTTCCAGGCCCACAGACATACGGCGAACATGCTGCCACCGGCGAAACGGAAGAGCGAGAGCTGCAGCGCGTCGTACCGCATCGCCATCAGTTTGATCACGCTGTCCATGCCGATGAAGCAGGTGGCAGCCATCGCGGCGGCCAACAAGGGAATAAGGTTCGTCTGGGGGCTGGCATCGAGGCGCAGTGGCATGCACCGAGTCTAAATTGATGCCTTGCCAGCGTCCGATGCGCAGGAGCGACAAGTTTATAATTTGGATGATTACCCTAACCAAGCGCCCAGCAACGAGCCAGCCGCTTTCATCGCCACCGGGCCGGCTCTTGCGACGAAAACTCCCCGGTTTTCTCGACTCTTTCAGGTTTGACGAGCAACGGCTCGGCTGGCAGAACTGGGCGCGCACATCAACGGAGAATCCGGTGCCCGCGCAACTGCTGAAAACCCAAGCCCAGGCGATCCTGGCACTCGCAGACGGCACGGTGTTCCGCGGCATCTCGATCGGCGCCATCGGCCACACGGTCGGCGAGGTCGTCTTCAACACCGCGATGACGGGCTACCAGGAAATCCTGACCGACCCGAGCTACTGCCGCCAGATCGTCACGCTGACGTATCCGCACATCGGCAACTACGGCGTCAATGCCGAAGACGTCGAAGCTCAGCGCGTGTTCGCGGCCGGGCTGATCATCAAAGACCTGCCGCTGCTCGCCTCGAACTTTCGCAGTGACATGACGCTGGCCGAATACCTCGAACGCGAAGGCACGGTCGCGATCGCGAACCTCGACACGAGGCGTTTGACCCGCCTGTTGCGCACCCACGGCGCACAGAACGGCTGCATCCTCGCGCTACCGCTCGGCGAGGTCATGACGCAGCACCGAATCGACGATGTGATCGGCAAGGCCAAAGCCTCGCCGAGCATGAGCGGGCTCGATTTGGCCAAGGTCGTGAGCGCGACCGAGCCGTATGAATGGACCGAGACCGAATGGGTTCTCGGTACCGGCTGCGGCCAGCAAGCCGACCCGACATTCCACGTCGTCGCGTTCGACTACGGCATCAGGCGCAACATCTTGCGCATGCTCGCGAGCCGCGGTTGCCGCGTCACGGTGGTGCCCGCGCAAACGCCCGCGGCGGCAGTGCTCGCAATGCAGCCCGATGGCATTTTTCTGAGCAACGGCCCCGGCGACCCCGAGCCTTGCGACTACGCCATTCGAGCGACCCGCACGCTGATCGACACCGGCATCCCGACCTTCGGCATCTGCCTCGGCCACCAGATCATGGCGCTCGCCTCGGGTGCCAAAACCTTCAAGATGAAGTTCGGCCACCACGGCGCGAATCATCCGGTCAAAGACCTCGACGACGGCCGCGTCAGCATCACGAGCCAGAACCACGGCTTCGCGGTCGACGAAACCACACTGCCCGCGAATCTGCGGCCCACGCACGTCTCGCTGTTCGACGGCACGCTGCAAGGCCTGATGCGAACAGACAGGCCCGCGTTCTGTTTTCAGGGTCACCCGGAAGCTTCGCCCGGGCCGCACGACATCTCGTACCTGTTCGATCGGTTCATCGCGCTGATGACCCAACAGCAGAAGACCCACAAGACCGCGGAGAAGAACAATGCCTAAGCGCGCCGACCTGAAAACCATCCTCATCATCGGCGCCGGCCCGATCATCATTGGCCAGGCCTGCGAATTCGACTACTCCGGCGCACAGGCTTGCAAGGCGCTGCGCGAAGAAGGTTACAAGGTCGTGCTGGTCAACAGCAACCCGGCGACGATCATGACCGACCCGGAGATGGCCGATGTGACCTACATCGAGCCGATCACCTGGCAGGTCGTCGAGAAGATCATCGCCAAAGAGCGCCCCGATGCCGTATTGCCGACCATGGGCGGCCAGACCGCGCTGAACTGCGCGCTCGACCTGCACAAGCACGGCGTGCTGGCGAAATACGGCGTCGAGATGATCGGCGCGAACGAGCATGCGATCGAGAAGGCCGAAGACCGCCTGAAGTTCAAGGACGCGATGACCAGCATCGGGCTGGGTTCGGCGCGGTCCGGCATCGCGCACTCGATGGACGACGCGCTCGCTGTGCAAAAGCGCATCGCGATCCTCACCGGCGGCAACGGTTTCCCGATGGTGATCCGCCCCAGCTTCACGCTTGGCGGTTCGGGCGGTGGCATTGCCTACAACCCGCAAGAATTCGAGGAGATCTGCAAGCGCGGACTCGACCTTTCGCCGACCAAGGAACTGCTGATCGAGGAGTCGCTGATTGGCTGGAAGGAGTACGAGATGGAAGTGGTTCGCGACAAGGCGGACAACTGCATCATCGTCTGCTCGATCGAGAACCTCGACCCGATGGGCATCCACACCGGCGACTCGATCACGGTCGCGCCCGCGCAGACGCTCTCCGACAAGGAATACCAGCTGCTGCGCAACGCGAGCATCGCGATCCTGCGCGAGATCGGCGTCGACACCGGCGGAAGCAACGTGCAGTTCGCGATCAACCCGGTCGACGGCCGCATGGTCGTGATCGAGATGAACCCGCGGGTGTCGCGCTCGTCGGCACTCGCCTCGAAGGCGACCGGCTTTCCGATCGCGAAGGTCGCGGCCAAGCTCGCGGTCGGCTACACGTTGGATGAGCTGCGCAACGACATCACCGGTGGCGCGACGCCGGTGTCGTTTGAGCCGTCGATCGACTACGTCGTCACGAAGATCCCGCGTTTCGCGTTCGAGAAATTTCCGGCCGCCGATTCGCGCCTGACGACGCAGATGAAATCGGTCGGCGAGGTGATGGCGATGGGCCGCACCTTCCAGGAGAGTTTCCAGAAAGCCTTGCGCGGCCTGGAAACGGGCATCGACGGTCTCAGCGAACGCAGCACGGATCGGGAAGAAATCGTTCAGGAAATCGGCGAAGCCGGCCCCGAGCGCATCCTCTATGTCGGCGACGCGTTTCGCATCGGCATGAGCCTGGAGGAAGTGTTCGAAGAGACCGCGATCGATCCGTGGTTCCTGGCGCAGATCGAGCAGCTCGTGCAACACGAACAGGCGCTCGCCGGCCGCACCGTCGCCGATCTGTCGTCCGATGAACTGCGATTTTTGAAGCAGAAGGGCTTCTCCGATCGCCGGCTCGCCAAGCTGCTCGGCACGAACCAGCACGAGGTGCGCAAGACGCGCCACGCGCTGAACATTCGGCCGGTCTACAAACGCGTCGACACCTGCGCGGCCGAGTTCGCGACGCAGACGGCCTACCTGTACTCGACCTACGAAACGGTCGACGCCGAATGCGAGGCCGAGCCGACCCACGCCAAAAAAATCATGGTGCTCGGTGGCGGCCCGAACCGCATCGGCCAAGGCATCGAGTTCGACTACTGCTGTGTGCATGCCGCACTCGCGATGCGCGAAGACGGCTACGAGACCATCATGGTCAACTGCAACCCCGAGACCGTTTCGACCGACTACGACACGTCGGATCGCCTCTACTTCGAGCCGGTGACGCTCGAAGACGTGCTCGAAATCGTCGACAAAGAAAAGCCTGTCGGCGTGATCGTGCAGTACGGCGGCCAGACGCCGCTGAAGCTCGCGCTCGACCTCGAGCGCGCCGGCGTGCCGATCGTCGGTACCACGCCCGACAGCATCGACATGGCCGAAGACCGCGAGCGCTTTCAGGCACTGCTGCACGAGATCGGCCTGAAGCAACCGCCGAACCGCACCGCGCGCACCGAAGAGGCGGCGCTGGTGTTGGCGCAGGAGATCGGCTACCCGCTGGTCGTGCGCCCGAGCTATGTGCTCGGCGGCCGCGCGATGGAAATCGTGCATGGCGACAAGGATCTGGAGCGCTACATGCGCGAGGCCGTGCGCGTCAGTGAAAAATCGCCGGTGCTGCTCGACCGCTTTCTCGACGATGCGATCGAGGTCGATGTCGACTGCATCAGCGACGGCACCGACGTGATGATCGGCGGCATCATGGAGCACGTCGAGCAGGCGGGCATTCACTCCGGCGACTCGGCTTGCTCACTGCCGCCGTACTCGCTGCCCAAGGCGCTGCAAGACGAGATGCGGCGCCAGACGATGGCGATGGCGAAGGCGCTCAAGGTCGTCGGGTTGATGAACGTGCAGTTCGCGATTCAGGGCATGTCCGACAACAACGCCGATAACGCTGTCGTCTACGTGCTCGAAGTGAACCCGCGCGCCTCGCGCACCGTGCCGTTCGTCTCGAAGGCGACCGGCCAGCCGCTGGCGAAGATCGCGGCGCGCTGCATGGTGGGGCAAAGCCTGGTGAGCCAGAAGGGCAAGGACGGCAAGGCGCCACGCGAAGTGATCCCGCCATATTTTTCGGTCAAGGAAGCGGTGTTCCCGTTCAACAAGTTCCCTGGCGTCGACCCGATCCTCGGGCCGGAAATGCGCTCGACCGGCGAGGTGATGGGTGCGGGCCGAACCTTCGGCGAGGCGATGTTCAAGAGCCAGCTTGGCGCGGGCTCGCGCCTGCCGACTTCAGGCACCGTTTGCATCACCGTGAAGAACGGTGACAAGGCGCGTGCTGTCGTGGTGGCGCGCGACCTTCACGCGCTCGGCTTCGCGATCGTTGCGACCAAAGGCACGGCTGCGGCCATCGCCGCGGGCGGCATTCCGGTCAAGGCAGTGAACAAGGTCAAGGATGGCCGGCCGCACATCGTCGACATGGTCAAAGCGGGCGAGATCCAGATGGTCTTCACGACGGTCGATGAGACCCGCACTGCGATCGCCGATTCGCGCCACATCCGGCAGGCCGCGCTGGCGAACCGCATCACCTACTACACGAGCATGGCGGGTTGCGAGGCGGCGGTCGAAGGCATGAAGCACCAGGACGATCTCGTCGTGGTGTCTCTGCAGAAGCTTCACCTTGAACTGCACTAAACTCTGAACGCGTCACTCCGCCGCCGGCACACCCCGGCGGCGGCGTCATTTTTGCTGCAAGGTTTCCACCATGATCACCATTCCCCTGACCGTTCGCGGTGCCGAAAAACTCAAGGAAGAACTCGCGCGATTGAAGGGCGTGGAACGTCATTCGGTCATCCAGGCGATCTCGGAGGCGCGCGCACAGGGCGATCTGTCGGAAAACGCCGAGTACGAGGCCGCGAAAGACAAGCAGGGTTTCATCGAAGGCCGCATCCTGGAGGTCGAAAGCAAGCTCGCCGCCGCGCAAATCATCGACCCGAAAACGTTGAACGCCGAAGGCCGGATCGTGTTCGGCTCGACCGTCGATCTGGAAGACGAAGACAGCGGCGCAGCCGTGACCTACCAGATCGTCGGCGACGACGAGGCCGATCTCAAGCAGGGGCTGATCTCGATCAGCTCACCGATTGCGCGGGCGTTGATCGGCAAGTCGGGCGGCGACGTGGCCGAGGTGCAAGCTCCCGGCGGTGTGCGGCACTACGAGATCCTCGCGGTCAAGTACGTCTGATGCGCTTCCCGGGCCGCTCCTTCGGGCACCTCTCTGGCCGCTGTTCTACGCTGATTGCCGGCCTGTGGGCCGGCATCCTGTTGTGCATCGGCGCCATCGCTGCGCCCGCGGCCTTCGCGATGCTGGCGCGCCCGGATGCCGGTCGGTTCGTCAACCGCCTGTTCGAGCAAGAAGCCTACCTCGCGATCGCGGTTGCGGTCGTCTTGTTCGCGATTGAACGCCAGCGCAGCCGTGATGCGGCCGAGGCCAGCACGGGGTCGGTGTTCAGTGTCAACCTGATGCTTTTGCTCGGCACGCTGTTTTGCACGGTCGCCGGTTACTTCGCGGTGCAGCCGATGATGCAAGTGGCTCGGGCCGGGCAGGGCGTCGTCTCGTTCGGCATGTTGCATGCCATCTCGAGCGGGTTCTTCGTGCTCAAGGGGCTGCTGGTGCTGGCACTTGCATGGCGCCTGAGCCACGCTGGACCGGCTTCGGTCACTCGGACTGCGACGACTTTTTGACGCTGGTGCGGCGCTTGGTCGCTCGCTTGAGCTCACCGCCGGCAGCGATGCGCATGTTGCCCATCACCGTGATTTTCTTGACCTGCGCGCGGTGGTTGCCGCTCTTCGAGAACTTCAAAATCTTCACGACCCGCGGGCCCGAGCCACGGCCTTCGCGCTCGACCTTTTCTTTCGGCGGCATCGGCCGCCACAGCACCAGCAGCTTGCCGATGTGCTGAATTGGCGCCGCGGCCAGCGCATCGGCCAGCGTGTTGAAAATCGTTTCGCGTGTGGCGCGTTCATCTGAAAACACCCGCACCTTGATCAGGCCGTGGGCGTTGAGCGCGGCATCTACTTCTTTTTGAACGGCAGGCGTGAGACCGTCCCCGCCGATCATCACCACCGGATCGATGTGGTGGGCTTCGGCGCGGTGCTCTTTGCGCTGGGCGGGAGTCAATTGAATAGCGTTCATGACCCTATTATCCGCGTGCCATGAAAACCCAGACCAAAAGCAAGAAGGTAAACAAGCAGTGGTTGCATGACCACGCTAACGACACCTACGTGAAGCTGGCGCAGCGTGAGGGCTACCGGGCACGCGCGGCCTATAAGTTGAAAGAGATCGACGAGGAACTTCGCCTGATCAAGCCGGGCCAAACCGTCGTCGACCTCGGCTCGGTGCCGGGCGCCTGGAGCCAGTACGTGCGTCGGCGCTTCGCGCCGAAAGATGTTGGCGCCGGCGGCGCGGCTGCCGGCCAGCTCAATGGCACGATCATCGCGCTCGACATGCTGACCATGCACCCGATCGAGGGCGTGATCTTTTTGCAGGGAGACCTTCGCGAAGAGGCGGTGCTGGCGCAGCTCGCGGCGCTTGTCGGTGGGCGCCCTGTCGACGTGGTGCTGTCCGACATGGCGCCGAACCTGTCGGGTATCGAAAGTGCCGACGCCGCGCGCATCGGCCACCTCGTCGAACTGGCGGTCGAGTTCGCCCAGAACCACTTGACAGCCGATGGCACGTTGGTTTGCAAGGTATTTCATGGCGGCAGCTACGACGAACTCGCGAAGCTGTTCAAGGCGACCTTCCGCGTCGTCAAGCCGATCAAACCCAAGGCCTCACGCGACAAGTCGTCGGAGACGTTTTTGGTGGGCCTCGGCCTTAAACGAGTGCCTCAAGGGCGTCTGCCGCTCGCTGACATCGTCTCGTGAAATGCCTTAAGCGGGTGCAGAGAACCGATACACATTCGCCGCCCGTGGGGATTGACACACTGGCGCGGGCCTTGACTGGCCTAAAATCGCCCGCAGATGGCTGATATCGCGACGCTAATGCGTGCGAGTTTTTTTTGATCCAGCCCCGAAAATGGAGTCGCGGTGAACAATCAATGGTTCTCTAAAGTTGCTGTGTGGTTGGTGATCGCACTCGTGCTGTTCACCGTTTTCAAGCAATTCGACCGAACGGCCGCGCAGGGCAATGCGATGGGCTATTCGGAGTTTCTCGAAGAAGTACGCGCCAAGCGCGTAAAAAGCGTCGTGCTGCAGGATGTCGGCGGCGGCACCACCGAGATCCGCGCCAAGACAAGTGATGACAAAGAGGTGCGCACTACGGCCACCTCGCTCGACCGCGGCCTCGTCGGCGACCTCATCAACAACAGCGTGAAGTTCGACGTCAAGCAGCGCGAGGAGCCTTCGTTGCTCGGCACGATGTTGATGTCGTGGGGGCCGATCCTGTTGCTCATCGGCGTCTGGATCTACTTCATGCGCCAGATGCAGGGCGGCGGCAAAGGCGGTGCGTTCAGCTTCGGCAAGAGCAAGGCGCGCTTGCTGGACGAGGCCAACAACACCACCACCTTCGCCGATGTCGCGGGTTGCGACGAGGCCAAAGAAGAAGTCAAGGAATTGGTCGATTTCCTGAAAGACCCGCAAAAGTTCCAGAAGCTCGGTGGCCGTATCCCGCGGGGCGTGTTGCTGGTGGGTCCTCCGGGCACCGGTAAGACCTTGCTGGCCAAGGCGATTGCCGGTGAAGCCAAGGTGCCGTTCTTCTCGATCTCGGGCTCCGACTTCGTCGAAATGTTCGTCGGTGTCGGCGCGGCCCGCGTGCGCGACATGTTCGACCAGGCCAAGAAGAGCGCGCCGTGCATCATCTTCGTCGACGAAATCGATGCGGTCGGCCGCCATCGCGGCGCTGGACTCGGCGGTGGCAACGACGAGCGCGAGCAAACTCTGAACCAGATGCTGGTCGAGATGGACGGCTTCGAAACCAACGTCGGCGTGATCGTGATGGCCGCCACCAACCGGCCTGACATCCTCGACCCCGCGCTGCTGCGCCCCGGCCGCTTCGACCGGCAGGTTTACGTGACGCTGCCCGACGTGCGTGGCCGCGAGCAAATCCTCAACGTTCACATGCGCAAGGTGCCGGTCGGTCAGGACATTCGCTCCGACCTCCTCGCGCGCGGCACACCGGGTTTCTCGGGCGCCGACCTCGCCAACCTGGTCAATGAAGCAGCGCTCTTCGCCGCGCGCCGCAGCGGCCGGGTGGTCGAAATGCTCGACTTCGAGAAGGCCAAGGACAAGATCATGATGGGGCCGGAGCGCAAGTCGATGATCATGGCCGAGGAGGAGCGTAAGAACACCGCGTACCACGAGTCCGGGCACGCGCTGGTAGCGCGCCTGGTGCCCAAGGCCGACCCGGTTCACAAGGTTACCGTGATCCCCCGCGGCCGCGCACTCGGTGTGACGATGCAGTTGCCCGAAGGCGACCGCTACAGCACCGACAAGATTCGCATGCTGAGCACGATCTCCATCCTGTTCGGTGGCCGCATCGCCGAGGAAGTTTTCATGGGTGAGATGTCGACGGGCGCGAGCAATGACTTCGAGCGCGCGACCCACATCGCCCGCGACATGGTCACGCGCTATGGCATGACCGATGCGCTTGGCGTGATGGTCTACGCCGAGAACGAAGGCGAAGTGTTCCTGGGTCGCTCGGTCACCAAGACTACGACAATGAGCGAGCAGACGATGCAGGCGGTCGACCGCGAGATTCGCCGCATCATCGACGAGCAGTACGGCATCGCACGCGGCCTGATCGAGGGCAACAAGGACAAGATGCACGCGATGGCTGGCGCGCTGCTCGAGTACGAAACCATCGACACCGAGCAGATCGACGACATCATGAACGGTCGTCCGCCGCGGCCTCCAAAAGACTGGACGCCGTCGATGAGCAAGACCGTTCCGCCGACGCCGCCAGCCGCGCCCGGCACTGCGGCGGCCACCGCCTGATCGGCTTCGCGCCGACATTCTCGACACGGGGCTTCGGCCCCGTGTCTGTTTTGGACCGCTCACCCAGACCGATGACGAGGCGCGCGATGCACTGGCAAACCACCCGATTCCGCATCGATCTCACGCGTCCGCAGGTGATGGGTATCGTGAACGTCACGCCCGATTCGTTCTCCGATGGCGGCTTGCACGCCAGCACCGCGGCGGCCATCGCCCACTGTGGGCAGTTGCTGGCCGAAGGTGCCGACCTGCTCGACATCGGCGGTGAATCGACCCGCCCGGGTTCGCACCCGATTTCGGCTCGTGACGAGCTGGCGCGCGTGCTGCCGGTGCTCGATGCGGCGCTCAAGCTGGGTTGCCCGATTTCGATCGACACCAATAAGGCCGAAGTGATGGACGCGGTGCTCGCGCGCGGGGCCGACATCGTCAACGACATCAACGCGCTGCAAGCGCCAGGCGCACTCGACGCGGTGGCCGCGCACGCGAACTGCGGCGTATGTTTGATGCACATGCGCGGCACGCCCGAGTCGATGCAGCAGCGGCCGCGGTATGCCGACGTGGTCGACGAGGTCATGGCGTTTCTGCGCGAGCGCGAGGCCGTGTTGCTGGCGCGGGGAATCGACCCCGAACGGATCGCCTTCGACCCCGGCATCGGCTTCGGCAAAAGCGTTCTGCACAACACCGAGTTGCTGCGCCGCCAGAGCGAATTGCTCACGCTCGGCAGGCCGTTGCTGGTCGGCTGGTCGCGCAAGTCGACGCTGGGCGCGATCACCGGGCGCGAGGTCGGTGAGCGGCAGGCTGCCAGCGTGGCCGCCGCGCTGGCGGCCGTGCTGGCGGGTGCGCGCATCGTGCGCGTGCACGATGTCGGGGCCACGGTCGATGCGCTCAAGGTGTGGCGGGCAGCCGGCTTGATCAACGGATAATCGGGTCTCCGGCTCATCGCGCGAGACAAAAGACAACAGGTACGACCATGACAAGAGCCTATTTCGGCACCGACGGCATCCGCGGAACCGTGGGCCAGGCACCCATCACACCCGATTTCATGCTGCGCCTTGGCCACGCCGTCGGCCGCGTGCTCAAGGCCACCGAAGCGCGCCCGACCGTGCTGATCGGCAAAGACACCCGCATCTCCGGCTACATGATCGAATCGGCGCTCGAAGCCGGTTTCGCGTCGGCCGGCGTCGATGTGTTGCTGACCGGCCCGCTGCCCACGCCCGGTGTCGCCTACATGACGCGCGCGCTGCGGCTGAACTTGGGCGTGGTCATCAGCGCCTCGCACAACCCGTTCGGCGACAACGGCATCAAGTTTTTTTCGGCCCGCGGCGAGAAGCTGCCCGATGCGTGGGAGCAGCAAGTCGAGGCCGCTCTCGAGCAGCCGCCGCAATGGGTCGATTCGGCCAATCTCGGCAAGGCCAGGCGCATCGATGACGCACGAGGCCGCTACATCGAATTCTGCAAAAGCACGTTCAGCAGCGAGCTTTCACTGAAGGGTTTGAAGATCGTCGTCGATGCGGCCAACGGCGCGGCCTACCACGTGGCGCCCGACGTGTTCCACGAACTCGGCGCCGAAGTCATCGCGATCGGCTGCAGCCCGAACGGCACCAACATCAACGCCGGATTCGGCGCCACCTCGCCGGCGGCACTGGTCGCGGCGGTCAAGTCGCACGGTGCCGACTGCGGTGTTGCGCTCGACGGTGATGCCGACCGGCTCCAACTCGTCGACGCAGCCGGGCGGCTCTACAACGGTGACGAGCTGCTGTACTTGATGGTTGCCGACCGGCTCGCGCAAGGTTTGCCAGTGCACGGTGCCGTCGGCACGTTGATGACGAACATGGCGGTCGAGCTCGCGCTCGGTGCGCTCGGCGTCGAGTTCGTGCGCGCCAAGGTCGGTGACCGCTATGTGCTCGAAGAACTGGTCGCGCGCGGCTGGCAGCTCGGCGGCGAAGGCTCGGGCCACCTGCTGGCGCTCGACAAGCACACCACCGGCGACGGCATCGTCAGCGCCTTGCTGGTACTGCAAACGGTTTCTCGCAGCGGGCGCAACTTGGCGCAGCAGCTCGAAGGCGTCACGCTGTTCCCGCAGACGCTGGTCAATGTGCGCCTGCAACCCGGCACCGACTGGAAGGTGAACCTGCGACTAGCGACGGTGCAGGCTGAAGTCGCCCGTGAGCTGGGCGACAGCGGCCGCGTGCTGATCAGACCCTCGGGCACCGAGCCGCTGGTGCGGGTGATGGTCGAGGCGCGCGATGCGCTGCAGGCGCAACGCTGCGCCGAACGCATCGCTGACACGCTGCGGTAGCGCGCAGGCCCATCCCACGCGCAGCTGCGCGCTCAGCGCGGCGGCATCAGCACCTTGTCGATGATGTGAACGACGCCGTTCGTGGCATTCACGTCGGCCGCGGTCACGACAGCGTCTTCCACGGTCACGAACGTTCCCGAGCGCGACAGCGCGAGGTTCGCGCCCTGAACCGTCTTGACCGGGCCGTTCTTCACGTCCGCAGCCAGCACGGTGCCAGTAACGACGTGGTAACTCAGAACGGCTTTGAGGCGTGCCTTGTCTTGCATCAACGCTCGCAACGTCGCCGCGGGCACGGCCTTGAACGCTTCGTCGCTCGGTGCGAACACCGTGAACGGCCCCGGGCCGGCCAGCGTTTCGGTCAACCCGGCCTCCTGGATCAGCTTGGTGAGCGTCGACAGTTGAGGCGTTGCGGCAGCGGTGTCGGCGATGGTCTTCGGTGCGGGCGCTGTGGCGCAGCCGGCCGAGAGGAGCATCGCGAACGCGGGGGCAAGCAACAAGCGGGAAATTTTCTTCATGCGGGCTCCGTGGTGGTTTGAACAAGCGACGTGCCGGTTGGCGAACGTCGCGGCCGGACTCTAGGCAGCACATGTGACAACGCCGTGAAACCGGTGTGACAGCTCCGTCGGTCGCACGGCACGAGGCTGGGGAAACATTGCGCGCCACCGGGGTGTCATGGGCTCGTCATAAACAAAATCTACATTCGCTGCATCGCAATCGCCGGCATGCGCCGGGAAGGAAGACCATGACGTTCACCCTCGTTCGCAACCTCGCCAGTGCCGCCGCGTTGACGGCCTTCGGTGCCTTCGCTCACGCGCAAGAAATCACCGGTGCGGGCGCAACGTTCCCGGCCCCGGTCTATGCCAAGTGGGCTGATTCATACAACAAAGCCACCGGCGTGCGAGTGAACTACCAGTCGGTCGGCTCGGGCGCTGGCATCCAGCAGATTCGCGCGAAGACGGTCGATTTCGGTGCCACCGACATGCCGCTGAAAGACGAAGACCTGGCGAAGGACGGCCTGCTGCAGTTCCCCACCGTGATCGGCGGCGTCGTGCCGGTGGTCAACATCAAAGGCATCGCGCCGGGCCAAATCAGGATGACCGGGCAGGTGCTCGGCGACATCTACCTCGCCAAGATCACCAAGTGGAACGACCCTGCGCTTGCCGCGTTGAACCCCGGCGTGCCGCTGCCCGATGTCGCGATCTCCGTGGTTCGGCGCGCTGACGGTTCGGGCACCACCTTCATCTTCACCAACTACCTCTCGAAGGTGAATGCCGACTGGAAGGCCAAGGCCGGCGAAGGCACGGCGGTCAACTGGCCGACCGGTGCCGGCGGCAAGGGCAATGAAGGCGTGTCGGCCTTCGTGCAGCGGCTGCCGAACTCGATCGGCTACGTCGAGTACGCGTATGCCAAGCAAAACAAGATGGCGCACATCCAACTGAAGAACGCGTCGGGCAACTACGTGCAACCCGACGACGAGAACTTCAAAGCCGCCGCGGCCGGTGCGGACTGGAGCAAAAGTTTCTACCAAATCCTCACCGACCAGCCCGCCAAAGACGCTTGGCCGATCACCGGCGCAACGTTCATCCTGATGTACAAAAGCCAGGCCAAGCCGGTCAACGCGACCAACTCCCTGAAGTTTTTCGACTGGGCCTACGCCAGCGGCGACAAGGAAGCTGCAGCGCTTGAATACGTGCCACTGCCCGACAGCCTGAAGGGCTTGATCCACAAGGCCTGGGGCGACATCAAAGACGCGTCCGGCAAGCCGATCGCCTACAAGTAAGTTGCCGCGCCTGAGCCGAGCGGCCACGCGACACGATGGTCGCTGGCCGCTCGGCCTTCCACCCGGCACCGTTGAGGCAGACAATCTCACCCCATCGACACGACGCCAAGGATCGAACGTGGCCGCCACAATCCCCGCGACTCCCTACAACCCGGCGAACGAGCGCACCGAGCCGGGTGACCTTCCGCCCGGCAAACGCCGGCATTCGGCCTGGCCGGACATCCTTTTCTCGGTGCTTGCAAAAGCCGCCGCTCTGCTCACGCTGTTGCTGCTGGCGGGCATCATCGGCTCGCTGGTGATCGGCGCGATGCCGGCGATCCGCGAATACGGCCTGGGCTTTTTGGTGCGCAGCGAGTGGGATCCGGTGCAGAACAAGTTCGGGGGCCTGGTGATGATCTACGGCACGCTGATGACTTCGGCGATCGCACTGATCATCGCCGTGCCGGTGAGCTTCGGCATCGCGCTGTTCCTGACCGAACTCTCGCCGTCGTGGTTGCGCCGGCCGCTCGGCACGGCGATCGAACTGCTTGCGGCCGTGCCCTCGATCGTCTACGGAATGTGGGGCCTGCTGGTCTTCAGCCCGATTTTGTCGACATATGTTCAACAACCGCTACAAGCGTTGTTTGCCGGCGTTCCGGTGCTGGGCGCGTTGTTCTCCGGCCCGCCGGTCGGCATCGGCCTGCTGTCGGCCGGCATCATCCTGGCGATCATGATCATTCCGTTCATCGCCTCGGTGATGCGCGATGTGTTCGAGGTCACGCCGACGCTGTTGAAGGAGTCGGCCTACGGCCTGGGTTCGACCACCTGGGAAGTGATGTTCAAGGTCGTGTTGCCGTACACCAAGACGGGTGTCGTCGGCGCCATCATGCTCGGCCTCGGACGCGCGCTCGGTGAGACGATGGCGGTCACGTTCGTGATCGGCAACTTCAACCAGCTCAACAGCCTCTCGCTGTTCGAGGCCGCCAACAGCATCAGTTCGGCGCTCGCGAACGAATTCGGCGAAGCGGCCGAAGGCTTGCACAAGGCCTCGCTGATTTACCTCGGCCTGATCCTGTTCTTCATCACGTTCGTCGTGTTGGGCTTTTCCAGGGTGCTGTTGGCCCGCATGCAAAAAGGCGAGGGGAGCCGCTGATGAGCACGTTCTCCGCATCCATCAGCCCTGCCAAGCTGGCCAAGCACCGCCGGCGCAAGCTGGTCAATGTGATCGCGCTGACCCTCTCGATGGCCGCGATGGCCTTCGGTCTGGTCTGGCTCATCTGGATTCTGTTTGAGACCGTGCGCCTCGGGATCGGTGGCATCAACCTGTCGCTGTTCACCGAAATGACGCCGCCGCCGATGGCCGAAACCGGCGGCCTCGCGAACGCGATCTTCGGCTCGCTCGCGATGGTCGGCCTGGCCACGCTGCTGGGCACACCGATCGGTGTGCTCGCGGGCATCTACCTCGCCGAGTACGGCCAGAAGGGTTTGCTCGGCACGCTCACCCGCTTCATCAACGACATTTTGTTGTCGGCGCCGAGCATCGTGATTGGGCTGTTCATCTATGCGGTCGTGGTGGCACAGGTCAAAAGCTTCTCCGGCTTTGCCGGGGTGCTCGCACTCGCGCTGATCGTGATCCCGGTGGTGATTCGCACGACCGAGAACATGCTCGCGCTGATCCCGAACGCGCTGCGCGAAGCGGCTTACGCACTCGGCACACCGAAGTGGAAAGTCATCTCCAGCATCACGCTGAAATCGGTGCGTGCCGGCGTGTTGACCGGCATCTTGCTGGCCTTCGCGCGCATCGCCGGTGAAACTGCGCCGCTGTTGTTCACGGCGCTGTCGAACCAGTTCTGGACCTCTGACCTCACCGGTCCGGTCGCCAGCCTGCCGGTCACGATTTTTAAGTTCGCGATGAGCCCGTATGAGAACTGGCAAAAGCTGGCGTGGGCAGGCGTGTTCCTGATCACCCTCAGCGTGTTGCTGCTGAACATCCTCGCGCGCACCTTCCTGCGCAACAAGCACTAAGCAAGAAAGCCCATACGATGGACACTAAGGTCAACCTTCCGGTCACCGAAAAGCCCAAGCTTTCGGTGCGCAACCTGAACTTCTACTACGGCCACTTTCATGCGCTGAAGAACATCAACCTCGACATTCCGGAGAAGAAGGTCACCGCCTTCATCGGGCCGTCGGGATGCGGCAAGTCGACCCTGCTGCGCACCTTCAACCGGATGTTCGCGCTCTACCCGGATCAGCGCGCCGAGGGCGAGATTTTGCTCGACGGCGATAACATCCTGACCTCCAAAGACGACGTGTCTTTGATCCGCGCCAAAGTCGGCATGGTGTTTCAAAAGCCGACGCCGTTCCCCATGTCGATCTACGACAACATCGCGTTCGGTGTAAAGCTGTTCGAGACGCTGCCGCGCATCGAAATGGACGAGCGCGTGGAGTGGGCGCTCAGAAAAGCCGCGCTCTGGAACGAAGTCAAAGACAAGCTCAACCAGAGCGGCTCGGGCCTGTCTGGTGGCCAGCAGCAACGCTTGTGCATCGCGCGCGGCATCGCGATCAAGCCCGAGGTGCTGCTGCTGGACGAGCCGTGCTCGGCGCTCGACCCGATCTCGACCGGCAAGATCGAGGAGCTGATCCACGAGTTGAAATCCGACTACACGGTCGTGATCGTCACGCACAACATGCAGCAGGCAGCGCGCAGCTCGGACTACACCGCCTACATGTACCTCGGTGACCTGATCGAGTTCGGGCCGACATCCGATTTGTTTATGAAGCCCAAGAAGAAAGACACCGAGGACTACATCACCGGTCGGTTCGGATGATCGTCACAAGGAACAGAACATGACTGACAAACACCTTTCAACCCAGTTCGACGCCGAACTCAGCGGCATCTCGACCCGTGTGCTCGAGATGGGCGGCATGGTCGAGTCGCAAGTCGCACGCTCGGTCTACGCGCTCACCAACTTCAGCGCCGAGATCGCCGCCGACGTGCTCGCCACCGAGGAGCGCGTCAACCAGACCGAGATCGAGATCGACCGCGATCTGTCGACCATCATCGCCCGCCGCCAGCCGACCGCACGTGACCTGCGCCTGCTGATCGCGATTTCCAAGACGATCGCGAACCTCGAGCGCGTCGGCGACGAGGCCGCGCGCATCGCCCGCACCGTGCAGCGTTTGCTGAGCACCGGCGTGTCGAGCCGGCTGCGCTTGCCGGTCAAAGACCTCGCCTACGAGGCGGAGCTCGCGGTCGCGCAATTGCGCAAGGCGCTCGATGCGTTTGCGCGGCTCGACGTCGACAAAGCCGTCGAAGTGCTGAAGGCCGACGACCTGATCGATCAGGAGTTCGAGGGCCTGATGCGCAAGCTGATCACCTTCATGATGGAAGACCCACGCACGATCTCGTCGAGCATCGATTTGGTGTTCGTCGCGAAGGCGATCGAGCGGGTCGGTGACCACGCGAAGAACCTGGCCGAGCAGATCATCTACATCGTCAAAGGCACCGACGTGCGCCACAACTCGGTCGACAACGTGGAATCGCTGGTCCGATGAGCAGGAGTTCGCCATGAGCCGCATCTTGGTCGTCGAAGACGAATCAGCAATCGCCGAACTGATCTCGATCAACCTGCGCCACGCCGGCTTCGAGGTCACGATCGCGGCAACCGCCGAACAAGCGCAGGCCGCGGTCGACGGCGCGCTGCCTGATCTGATCATCCTCGACTGGATGCTGCCCGGCCAGTCGGGCCTCGCGCTGGCCAAGCGCTGGCGCAGCGAGGCGCGCACGCGTGAGATGCCCTTGATCATGTTGACCGCACGCGCCGACGAGGCCGACAAAATCCAGGGGCTCGATGCAGGCGCCGACGACTACCTCACCAAACCGTTTTCGACCAACGAATTGATGGCACGCATCCGCGCGGTATTGCGGCGCAAGGCGCCCGAGGCGCTCGACTCGGTGGTCGAGATCGGGCCGCTGAAGATCGATCCCGCAACGCGCCGCGTGAGCCGTGACCTGAATGGCGAAACCCGTGACGTAAAAGTCGGCGCGACCGAATTCCGATTGCTGCATTTCTTCATGACCCACCCCGAGCGCGTTCACAGCCGCGCGCAGTTGCTCGACCGCGTTTGGGGCGATCACGTGTTCATCGAAGAGCGCACGGTCGATGTCCATGTGAAGCGCCTGCGCGAAGCGCTGAGCCCGGTGCAGTGCGCGCAGATGATCGAGACCGTGCGAGGCGCCGGCTACCGGCTGACGCAGCAGGGCGGCGTGGTCACGCAAACCCAGGCACGCGCCGCATGACGCGACCCGCGTTGGCGTTTTCGCGATGAACTGGTTGCTGCCCCGCATTGCCGCCGCACTGCTCGCGACGGTGATGGGCGGCGGCATCGGCTTCGTGATCCCCGGCCACAGCGTGCCTTTGTTCGGCGCGTTGCTGGGCTTCGCGGTCGCGCTCGGCGTCATTGCCGTGCGCGACACGATGCGCGGCTACCGATTGATCGAGTGGCTGCGCGGCTCACAAGAAGGACAGGCGCCGCGTGATGCGGGGCTCTGGGGTGAATTGGGCTACCGCATCGAACGCTCGATCCGGCTGCGTGAGCGGGCGGCCGATACGGAGCGCGAGCGACTCACGCAGTTTTTGTCCGCCATCGAAGCCTCGCCGAACGGCGTGATGCTGCTCGATGCGGGTGACCAGATCGAGTGGTGCAACTCGCTCGCTGCCGACCACTTCGGTCTCGACCCGCAGCGAGATCGGCGCCAGCGCATCACCAACCTCGTGCGCGCGCCGGCCTTCGTCGGTTATCTGCAGGCGGGGCGCTTCATCGATGCGATCGAGATGCCGGACCCGCGCGGGCAGCGCAGCCTGTCGGTGTTCGTGCGGCCGTATGGCGAAGGCCAGCGGCTGGTGCTTTCGCAAGACATCACCGAGCGTGAGCGCTCCGACGGCATGCGTCGCGATTTCGTCGCCAATGTTTCGCATGAGATCCGCACGCCGCTGACGGTGCTTGCCGGCTTCATCGAGACCATGGCGAACCTGCCGTTGACCGAGGTCGAACACAAACGTGTTCTGGTACTGATGGGCCAGCAGGCCGACCGCATGGGCACGCTGGTGAGCGACCTGCTGACGCTCGCGCAGCTCGAAGGCAGCCCGCGCCCGCACGCTGATCGCTGGGTGCCGCTCGCGCCGTTGTTCGCGCAGGTGGCGATCGACGCGAAGGTGCTCTCGGCCGGGCGCCACACGCTGGTGTTCCCCGCCACGGTCGAGGTGCAAATCGCCGGCGCTGCGAACGAGTTGCTCAGCGCGATCACCAACCTGGTGATGAATGCGGTTCGGTACACACCGGAAGGTGGCCGCATCGAGATGAGCTGGCGCGTGTTGGCCGACGGGGCCGGCGAGATCGCCGTGCGCGACACCGGCCCGGGCATCGCGCGCGAGCACCTGCCACGCCTGACCGAGCGCTTTTACCGTGTCGACGGCAGCCGCTCGCGGGACACCGGCGGCACCGGCCTCGGCTTGGCGATCGTCAAGCACGTGGTGCAGCGGCACGGCGGCGAGCTCGACATTCAAAGCGAAGTCGGTCAAGGCTCCATGTTCCGGCTCGTGTTTCCGGCGGCGCGGGTGCGCGATGCTTCGGCTGCCGTGCCTGCATTCCCCGCGCCTGCGCGCGAGGAACGCGCGCTGCCTTGAGCAACTGTGCGCGGAGGCGGGGCTACTCGCCCGCGGCCTTTGCGGCGCGGCGGTAGATCGCGGTGATCTCGTCCTCGCTGGTGTTGCGGCGTTCGCGCGCGAGCAGGGTCCAGCCCGGGCCGGGTGCACTCGTCGTGCCGCGCGTTTCCATCTGCAGCAGATGGTCGCAACGCGTCACCGCAAAGGGCGTGACGGCGTCGACCTGATAGCCGCCCAATTGTTCGAGCGCCACCACCTGCGCGGGCGCGACGCCGGGCGCTGCGACGCAGGCGTCGCGCGGCACTTGCTGCGCGATGCGCTGCACCAGTGAGCGGTAGCTGCGTGCATGGTTGAGCGGCGGCAGCAGCAACGTCATTACCAGCAGCCAGCACAGCGCGACGCCGCTGGCAGGCAGCACCAGGCTCTTCCACAGCGGGTGCCGGTTGCGGCCGGTGCGCCATTTCACGAGCCACAGCCAGGCGAGCGTTCCGAAGATCGCGAGCGCGAGCGTGAATGCCGAGAAGCTCGGCACGTAACCCGGAGAAAGGCGCGCAATGTTCACCGCGGGTTGGGCCGGCACGCCGGTCTGCATCGACACATAGATGACCCAGATCACGATCGCGGCGACCGTGAACAGGCAGACAGAGAACCAGTCGATCGCGGCCGCGGTGCTGCGCTGCAACGTCGGCAGTGCGAAGGCTGCGAGCACGGCAAGCGGCGGTAGGCCGAGCATCAGCGCGCGCACCGAGCCACCCATCACGATGCAGGCCGTCATGCTGACGGCCGCACAGCCGAGCGGGATCGCGATGTGGCGGGCCGACAGGTGGCGCCGCCAGCGCCAGACCGTCCACACTGCGAGCGGCCAGGCCGGCCACGTGAACCACGCGAACAGGCGCAGCAACTCCCACACGCCCGAGAACGACGGCGCGTCGAGGCCGACCCGCCAGCCCCAGGCGCCGAGCGCGAACGCGACCGCGACCGACAGCGCCGTGCTCGCCGCGATCCACGGCACGAATCGGCGCGCTGGCTCGTAACCCGAGGCGCGGCAGATGAATCCGCCGACGAGGCCGAGCGCTACCCCAATCGCCGGCGCGCCACTCGCAGCGAGTGCGGGCAGCGCGGCGAGCACCGCGAGCTTGGGCTGCACGCCACGGAACGGGCTGGCCGCGAGCGCATACACGAAGAGCGCGACGCTCGCGAGCTGCATCAACTCGGGCGTGGTTTCGTGGCCGAGTTGCAGCAAGCCGAGCGATGCGATCAGCGCGAGCACGGCGCCATCGGCGATTGCGCGCGCGTAGTCGATCGGGCTGGCCTCGCCGCCGAATGCGAACGGCAGCGGTTGCGCCGCGTCGGTGCGTGCCAGGTGATAGCAGCTGTACCAGGTCAGCACCAGCACGAGCACGAGCAATAGCGCGAACGGAATGCGCGCTGCCAGCATCGGGTCGACCCACGGGCCGAGCACCTTGATGAACGCAGCGCCGAGCCAGTACGGCAGCAGCGCGGCATCGGCAGGCAAGCCGCCGACCGTGGGCGCCAGCCACGGGGTGCGGCCTTGCGCGATGCCTGCCATGAAGCCGAACGCGGTAATGTCTGCGCTTTTCCAGGGGTCGCGCCCGAAGACACCCGGCAGCACATAGGCAGCGCAAAACAGCAGCAGGGCCACGCGCGGCAGCCGCTGCGCGGCGCGTTGGGTGACGAGGGCAGGGTTCGGGGAATTCAAATCGGAGCGGTTCGGGAGCGGCGCGGCAGGTCGGCCATCAGGCGCGAATGATGCCGCAACCCGGGCATGAAAAAAGGCAGCCTCGGCTGCCTTTTCTGGGTGTCGGCGTGTGCCGACGCAATTACTTCTTCGTGCTGAGGTGCGCAAACTTGTTGCGGAACTTCTCGACACGGCCGCCGAGCGAGTCGATGCTTTTTTGCGTGCCGGTGTAGAACGGGTGCGATTCGCTCGTGCTTTCCAGCTTGAACAGTGGCAGCTCGCGGCCGTCGTCCATCTTGATGGTTTCCTTGGCGGTGGCGCACGAACGCGTCACGAACTTGAAACCGTTCGACAGGTCCACGAAGCAGATGTCGCGGTACGTGGGGTGAATGCCTTCTTTCATGGGAGATCCTTGTTGCGCCATTCGTTTGCCGCTTTGGCGCTGTATTTCGGGAGCCACGCCGAACCATTCGGCGCACTTTCCGGTTTGCGGAACGCTCCAAATTATAGCTGGGCAGCCGCACTCAGCCTCGCTCAGCCGCCCCTGCGCATCATGTCGAAGAAGTCGTGGTTGTTCTTGGTCGCCTTCATCTTCTCGAGGATGAACTCCATCGCCTCGATCTCGTCCATCGGATAAAGCAGCTTGCGCAAGATCCAGGTTTTTTGCAGGATCTCGGGCTGCAGCAGCAGTTCTTCGCGTCGCGTGCCGCTCTTGTTCAGCAGGATCGACGGGTAGACGCGCTTCTCGGCCATCCGGCGATCGAGATGGATCTCGCAGTTGCCGGTGCCCTTAAATTCTTCATAGATCACTTCGTCCATGCGGGAGCCGGTGTCGACGAGTGCGGTGCCGATGATGGTCAGCGAGCCGCCTTCCTCGACATTGCGCGCGGCGCCGAAAAAACGCTTCGGCCGCTGTAGCGCGTTGGAGTCCATGCCGCCGGTCAGCACCTTGCCGCTCGAAGGCAGCACGTTGTTGTAAGCGCGGGCGAGGCGAGTGATCGAGTCGAGCAGGATCACCACGTCCTTCTTCATCTCGACCAGGCGCTTGGCGCGCTCGATCACCATCTCGGCGACCTGCACGTGGCGCGCTGCGGGCTCGTCGAAGGTCGAGCTGATGACCTCGCCGCGCACGGTGCGAACCATCTCGGTCACTTCTTCCGGCCGCTCGTCGACCAGCAACACGATCAGGTGAACATCGGGGTGGTTCGCGACCAGCGCGTGCGCCATCTGCTGCATCATCACCGTCTTGCCGGTCTTTGGCTGCGCAACCAGCAACGCGCGCTGGCCTTTGCCGATCGGCGCGATCAAGTCGATGATGCGGCTGGTCACGTTCTCGTCGGTCTTGACATCGCGTTCGAGTTTGAACTGTTCCTTCGGGAACAGCGGCGTCAGGTTCTCGAACATGACCTTGTGCTTGCTCTCCTCGGGCGCCACACCGTTCACGCGGTCGACCTTGACGAGTGCGAAATAACGCTCGCCGTCTTTCGGCACGCGCACTTCACCTTCGATCGCGTCACCGGTGTGCAGGTTGAATCGGCGGATCTGGCTCGGGCTGAGATAGATGTCGTCGGTGCTCGCCATGTAGCTGGCATCGGGCGAACGCAGGAAGCCGAAGCCGTCGGGTAACACCTCGAGCACGCCATCGCCGAACACTTGCTCGCCGGCCTTGGCGCGCTTTTTCATGATCGCGAACATCAGCTCCTGCTTTCGCATGCGGGCGACGTTTTCGACCTCGAGCGCCTCGCCCATCGTGATGAGCTCCGAGACGTGGATCAGCTTGAGTTCTGAAAGATGCATGGCTCGACACCCTGGGAGTGATTGGCGACGGCGCAGATGCCATGTCACCGGGCGTTCGGTCGGGCATTCGGGCAGCCACAGGCCCGAAGCGCTCGAATCGACGAACGAGAAAACAAAAAACTGGAGTTTTTGTTGCCGAATCCACGCTCAAGGCGTGGTGGCGAATCTTTCGTCGAAGAAAGCGGCGCCTTGGGTGAAGCGTTGTTTTCTTCGAACTTTTTCTAATTATAGGTGACCATCGAGGAACGCGGTCAACTGGGCCTTTGACAAAGCACCGACCTTGGTCGCGGCAAGCTGGCCGTCTTTGAACAGCATTAGCGTTGGGATGCCGCGGATACCGAACTTCGCGGGCACATCACGGTTTTCGTCGACGTTCATCTTGGCGATTTGCAGACGACCGTCGTAGTCCTTCGACACTTCATCGAGGATCGGCGCGATCATCTTGCAGGGGCCGCACCACTCGGCCCAGTAGTCGACCAGCACCGGCTTGCTGGACTTCAGCACATCGTTGTCGAACGTGGCGTCGGAAGTGTGTTTGATCAATTCACTGCTCATGATTCGTCCTTCTGGTTGCACCGCTTGAGTGATGTGGCAGGGCACAATGATTTTGACACATCGGACCTGCGCTCGCAGGGCGTCTGCCCCTCGCGGCTCTCTTCCTTCCTATGACAACAATAGTGCGGCTGACTCCTGAAAAAGCCGCTGACAACAGCGAGCGCTGGGGCGCGATCGTGGCACGCGTCGCAGCGTGGGCGGTCGCTCAAAAAGTATTGTTGCGCGATGCAGTGGTGCTCGTGCCATTCGCGCAGTTGTTGCCGGAAGCGCGGCGCGCTTTCGCGCGCGCTGGCGGTTGGATGCCGCGCATCGACACCACGCAAACTTTCGCTGCGAGCCTCGGCCCGCCATCGGCAGCGCAAGCCGGGCAAGTCAGCTTCGACCCCACGCTCGATGCACTCAGCGCCGCCGCGTTGCTGCGCTCGCAAGGCTGGGGGGCTGCCTGGGCGCGACGCGACGCGCGAGGCTTCGAGCAAGCCGTGCGCGAGTTGGTCGCGACTGCGCAAGCGCTGGTGCGCGCCGCGGCTGCGTTGCCGCTCGCAGTGCGCGAGTCGCACTGGGACAGCGCGCGCGAACTGTTGACGCCAGCGGCTGGGCCGGGCGCGACAGAGCGGCTGCTGGCACGTGTCGCGCTCGAATGGGCCGCGCTCGCGCCGGCCCCCGCGACCGATCGCCTGTTCACCGCACCGCCACCCGCCGCGTGGATTGCGGTGCAGGCCGGCGGCGCCGACGCGCTGACCGTCCGCCTCATGGCCGAGGCGACAACGGTCTCTCTGGTCATCGACACCGACCCCGCCGATGACGACCTCGCTCTCGATGAGTTCGACGATCTGCCCAGCCATTGCCGTCCCGCGTTCGCTCTCTGTGACGCCTTCGAGCACGAAGCCCAGTGCGCGGCCGCGCAGGTGCTCGCGCACGTCGAGCGCGGTGAGGTGCCGGTCGCGTTGATCGCGCAAGACCGTGTGCTGGTGCGCCGCGTTCGCGCGCTGCTCGATCGACACGGGCTCGAGCTGCTCGACGAGACCGGCTGGAAACTTTCAACCACCCGCGCGGCCGCGCTGGTGATGAGCCTGCTGCAGGCCGCGCGGCCGAACGCGAGCACCGACGACCTGCTCGACTGGCTCAAGGCCGGCACCGACGACGACGCGGCGCTCGGTGCGCTCGAAGCGGCTTGCCGGCGCGAACAGGTCGCGCGTGTCGACGCTCTAGCAATATTGACGCTCGAGCCGGCCGCCGCGCGGCTGCTGACTGCGGCCACCGCGGTGCTTGCCGCGCTCGGTGCCACACGCCGGCAGCCACTCGTTGCGTGGCTCGCAGCGCTGTCGTCCGCGCTCGATGCATCGGGCGCAATGGCCGCGCTGCAGGCCGACGACGCCGGCGCGCAGGTGTTCACCGCATTGCGCCTCGCGTTGCCTGACACGAACGCCGGCGCGAACACCACCGCGTGGGCCGCAAGTGCCGCGCAACTCGTGTTGGACTTGTCCGAGTTTCGCGACTGGGTCGACAGCGTGCTGGAGCAGGCCACGTTCCGCCCGGCAGTGGGCTTCGACGTTGCGCCCGACGTGATCGTCACACCGCTGGCCGGTGCGATGCTGCGGCCGTTCGCTGCGGTCGTGCTGCCGGGCGCCGACGACAAACACCTCGGCGCGCCGGCCGCATCGGTCTCGCTGCTCAGCGACGCACAGGCCGCGGCGCTCGGCGTGCCGACGGCTGCCGATCGACGTCGCGCGGAAACACTCGCGTTCGTGCAGCTGCTCGCCGCGCCGCGCCTGACCCTGCTGCGCCGCCGTGTCGATGGCGGCGATCCGCTGGCCGACAGCCCGCTGGTCGAGCGGCTGTCAATGGCACTCGCTGCGCGCGGCATGGCGCTCGCCGCGTGGCACGACCCGCGCACCGACATCGAGGTCGCCGCCACACCGATCCGCATGGGCTCGCCGCGTGCGCCCGGGCTGCTGCCGACGCAGTTGTCGGCCAGCGCCTGCGAGGCGTTGCGCGCCTGCCCGTACCGCTTCTTCGCGCTCAACATGCTCAAGCTGCGCGAAGACGAAGAGCTCGAACGCGAGGTCGAAAAGCGCGACTACGGCACCTGGTTGCACGCTGTGCTGTTCGAGTTCCACACCGCGCGCAATGCGCCGGCAGATGCATTCGCCGAAGTCACGCAGCTTCTCGCATTGGCCCGCGCCAGCCAGCAGGCCCAGGGCATCTTCGATGCGGACTTTTTGCCGTTCGCCGCGTCGTTCGAGAGCTTCGCGCCGAGCTACATCGCGTGGCTGCACGAACGCGATGCCGACGGCGCACGCTGGCTCAGTGGCGAAGACGAGATCGTGCTGACGCGGGACGAACTCGGCGGCACCGAACTGCGCGGCATCATCGACCGGATCGACGAACGGCGCGGCGGCGCCGCGATCGAGCTGATCGACTACAAGACCGGCAGCGCAGAGAGCTTGAAAGCAAAGGTCAGAGAGCCGCTCGAAGACACGCAACTCGCGTTCTACGCCGCGCTGATGCGCTCACGCACCACCCTGCCGTTGACGGCGCGCTACCTCGCGCTCGACGGCAGCAAGCGCCTCGAAGAAGTCGAGCACAAAGGTGTCGAACACAGCGCCGCGGCGCTCGTCGAAGGCCTGGCCGACGACCTGCGCCGCCTTCGCGCCGGCACCGGCCTGCCCGCGCTCGGCGTCGGTGCGACTTGCGAGCACTGCGCTGCGCGCGGCATCTGCCGGCGTGACCATTGGGCCGACGCCGACGCATGAACCTCGACACCCATTCGGCCGCCTACCTCGCCGACGGACTCCCGATCGGCCACGAAGCGTTCTATGCGATGGCATGCGACCCGCAACGCAGCGTCGTCGTCGAGGCCTGTGCAGGTGCCGGCAAGACCTGGATGCTGGTCTCGCGCATCCTGCGCGCGCTGCTCGGCGGCGCGCAGCCGCACGAGATTCTCGCGATCACATTCACGCGCAAAGCCGCCGGCGAGATGCGCGGGCGCCTCAACGAGTGGTTGCGCGAGTTCGCCGCGCCCGGCGCGACGGACGCGGCGCGCATCGAGGCGCTGGTGCAGCGAGGCGTGCCGCGTGACGAAGCGCGCGAACTCGCGCCGCAGCTCGCCACGCTGCATGCGCGCGTGCTGCGCGCCGGGCGGCCGGTCGAGGTGCGCACCTTCCACGCCTGGTTCTCGCAACTGCTGCGCGCCGCGCCGATCGAGTTGCTCAACGAGCTCGGCCTGCAACAAGACATGGACCTGATCGAAGACCTCGACGATCACCGCCCCGAGGTGTTTCGCCGCTTTCACACCGCCGTGCTGGCCGACCCGGCATTGCGTGCCGACTACGCCGCTCTGATTGCCCGCCGCGGTCGCAGCCAGGTGCGCAAATGGTTCCAGGCGGCTTGGCACAAGCGTGTCGAGTTCGAGCTGGCCGATGCGGCCGGCGTGCTCGAAGACAGCGTGCCGCCGCCGATGCTCGAACGCGCTGGCGAGCACCCGGCGCAGGTGCTGCTCGGTGCGGTCTGGCACACGTCGCTGCGCGATCTCGCGCTTGCGTTGGGCCTCGGTGGCGTGCGTGCGCAAGACGCCGCGACCGGCCTCGTGCTCGCGCTCCAACAGACCGATTCGCAGGCGCGATTCGAGCGCGTCTGGGCGGCCTTGTTCACCGAGAAGAACACGCCGCGCAAACAGCTCGGCAAGGTCGAGTCACTGGCGCGCCTGCAAGACGAGATCGATGCGATCGGCACGCAAATCCGCCAGCTCGAGGCGCACACCGAGCACCTGCGCATGGTGCGGCTCACGCGCGTGCTGCTCGTCGAATTCGCGGCTTACAAGCGCGCCCGTGGGCTGGCCGACATGTCCGACCTCGAGAGCTGCGGCCTCGCACTGCTGCGCGACGCCACGCTCGCGGGCTGGGTGCAGGAGCGGCTCGATGCGCGCATCCGTCACGTGTTGATCGACGAGTTTCAGGACACCAGCCCGCTGCAATGGCACGCGCTGCACGCCTGGCTCTCGGCCTATGCCGGTGCCGGTGGCGGTGCGAGCGGGCAGCGGCCGCCAGGCCTCTTCATCGTCGGCGATCCGAAGCAGAGCATCTACCGTTTTCGGCGCGCCGAACCGCGCGTGTTCGAGGCTGCGCAGGGCTTCGTCGTCGAGGCCCTCGGCGGCTCAAGGCTCGCGTGCGACCACACGCGCCGCAATGCGCCCGAGGTGCTCGCAGCCGTTAACAAGGTGTTCGGCCCGGCGCAGCATGCTGGCGAGTTCAGCGGCTTTCGCACCCACACGACCGAACTCACGGCCGACGCGTCGAGCGGCGCGCAAGCCGGCGTTTTCATGCTGCCTCGCGTGCCGCGCCCGCCGCGGGCGGAGCGAGGCACAGCAGACGCAGAGCCACCGCTCTGGCGCGACAGCCTGACGACGCCGCGTCACGAACCCGAAGAGGTGCTGCGCGAGCAGGAGGCGCATCGCGTCGCGCAGGCGATCCACGCACTGGTGACTGTCGGCGGCGTGGCGCCGGCCGACGTTTTCGTGCTCAGCCGCAAGCGGCAGTCGCTGCGCTTGGTGGCGCAGGCGCTGCGGCACGTGCACGTCGCGTATGCCGCGGTCGAAGATGCGGCGCTGATGGACGCGCCCGAAGCGCGCGATCTGGTCGCGCTGCTCGACGCGCTTGTCTCGCCACGGCATCGGTTGTCACTCGCGCAGGCGCTGCGCAGCCCGCTGTTCGGCGCGAGCGACGACGACTTGATCGCGCTGGCCGAGCGCGCAGGCCGGGGCAACCCCATTCGCAACCTCGCCAGCGACTGGTGGGGCGCGCTGGTGCGGCCCGATGTCGAAGGTGAGCCGCCGCTGAGCCATGCGCTGCAACGCGCTCGCGAGTTGCTGCCGCGCTGGCGCGCCGCATCGCTGGCGTTGCCGCCGCACGATCTGCTCGACCGCATCGTGTTCGAGGGCGCGCTGCGCGAGCGCGTCGCTGCGACCGTGCCGCCGGTGCAAAGCGCCGCTGCACTCGACACGATCGACGCGGTGCTGGCGCAGGCGCTGACGCTCGACGGCGCGCGCTACGCCACGCCGTACAACTTCGTGCGTGCGCTCAAACGGCGCAGCGTGAAGGCTGCCGCGCCGTCGCATGCCGATGCGGTGCAACTGCTGACCGTGCACGGCGCCAAAGGCCTCGAAGCCAAAGCCGTGTTCGTGATGGACGCCGACCCCGAACCCAAGACCACCGAAACGGCCACGCTGCTGATCGATTGGCCGGTCGAGTCCGAGCAGCCGCTGCGCTGCGCCTTCGTCTACTCCGAGGCCGCGTGCCCGCCGTCGCTGGCGCCGCTGCTCGATGCCGAACGCGCGGCGCGCCAGCGCGAAGAGCTGAACGCGCTCTACGTCGCGATGTCGCGCGCGAAGCAGCGGCTGGTCTTCAGCGCGACCGAGCCGTCGCGGCGCGCGCCGGGTGCCTCGTGGTGGGATCGGATCGAGCCACTCGCGGCAGCAGCGCCCTTTGCGGGCGCAGACGCATCCGATGCTGCGCCAGCGACGCCGCCACCGGCGGTGCTGAAGGTGCTGAAGCTCGCTGATCGGCCCGGATTGGGATCGCTGCAAGCCGCGATCTCGCGCAGCCCCGACACCGCTGCCACGCGCCTCGGCAAGGCCGTCCACCGCGTGCTCGAGTGGAGCGCTGCGGCCTCGTCGACAAGCGCGCTCGCCGATCTCGCGCAGGCCGCGGCGATCGAATTCGGTGCGCCTGCCGCGACCGTCGCGAAGCTCGCGCAGACGATCCTGCGCGGCCCCGACTGCGCGCGATTTTTCAACGGCTCACAGCTGCGCTGGTCGGGTAACGAGGTGCCGGTCAGCGACGGCGGCGAGCTTCTGCGCATCGATCGGCTGGTGCGGCTCGACGACGCGGGCACGCCGGTCTGGTGGGTGCTCGACTACAAGCTGCAGCACGCCCCGCAGCAACTTGCCGCCTACCGCGACCAGCTGCTGCGCTACCGCGACGCCGTGCGCCGCGCGCAGCCGGGCGAGGCCGTGCGCTGCGCATTCATCACCGGCGCTGGCGCCGTCGTCGAGATCGACTGATCCGCGCCGGCCATCGCGCCATCTGACGGGTGATGCGCCCGTTGATCGGCTCACCGAATCGCAGCTCGGCCGGGTTCAATCGGGTAACTTCTTTCACGCTCCCGATGGCTTCCAGCGCCTTGCCTTCCAATCCCACCCAGGCCCACGCGCCGACCCACGCCAACCCGACCCGCGCGTTCGGCCGCTTCGAGTTGCGCCGGCTGCTGGGCAAGAGCACCGGCGCGATGGTCTGGCTCGCCTTCGATCCCCGCAGCGCCGCCGAAGTGATGCTGACCCTGCCGCGCGTGCAGCCGCCCGATGCGCCGGCGCTCGACCACTGGCTGCGCGAGGTGCGCCTTGCCGCGCGCCTGAACCACCCGAACCTCGCGCAGGCGGCCGAGGTCGGTGTGCAAGACCATTGGCCTTTCGTCGCGGTCGAGCGCGGGCAGTGCTTGACCTTGAAGGAATGGCTCGCCACACACCCGAATCCGAAACCGGCGGAGGTCGTCGCCTGGGTCTGCGACTTGCTGCAGGGCCTGGCGTTCGCACACGAAGCCGGCATCGCGCACCTCGACCCGCAGCTTCACAGCCTGCTGATCAACGAGCGCGGCGGCGTCAGCCTGATGGCACTCGCGACGGCGGGCGAGGCAGCCGGGCTCGCGCAGGAGGCGGCTCGCGCCAAGTCGAACGAGCGCGCGATGGCGATGGACCCGGGCGAATTGCGCGCGCGCCGCGTCGCCGCAGCCCGCGATCTTCTGGCCTGCGGTGTCTTGCTGCAGCACCTGCTCACCGGCCAGCCGGCGCTCGAGCAGCCCGACACCGCGCTGGTGCTGGCCCGCATGGCGCCGCTCGGGCGCGAACTCGTGCGCCTGCCGTGGATCACGCCGCTGCCGATCCCGGAAGCGCTGCGCGCGATCGCGAACCGCTGCACCTCGGGGCAGGAACGGTTGCGCTACCAGAGCACGCGCACCTTGCTCGGCGCACTTACCGGCTGGCTCGAAGCACAGTCCGAAGACGGCGGCGGGCCGATCGCGCTGCTGCTCGACCGGCTTCGCACGGTCGGCCACCTGCCGGCGCTGCCCGGCCTGGCCGCGCGCGTCGCGAAAGTTACGAGCCTGGAAAGCCAGCGCACCGACGAGATCGCCGACCAGGTGCTGGTCGACATGGCGCTCAGCTTCGAGCTGCTGCGCACGCTGAATTCAGCGCAAGTGCAGGGCACCCAGATCCAGGGCAACGGACCGGTGCTGACGCTGCGCCGCATCATCTCTTTGATCGGCGTCAACGGCGTGCGGCTCGCGGCCAACACGCTGCGCGCGTGGCCGGGGCCGCTCTCGGCGCCGCAGGCCGCCGCGATGCTGATCACGCTCGATCGCGTGCGGCTGGCCGGCCACACGGCTCAGGCGCTGCGCCCGGCAGGCTACGACGCGCAGGTCGTATACCTGATCGCGGTGCTGCAAAACCTCGGCCGGCTGATGTTGGGCTATCACTTCGCCGATGAAGCCGAGCAGATCGAACAACTGATGAAGCCGAGCCCTCGCGAGGCCGGCGTGGCCGACCAACCGGGCCTGAGCGAAGAAGCCGCGGCCTACGCGGTGCTCGGCATCGACATCGAGTCGCTCGGCGCCGCCGTCGCGCGCCAATGGGGCCTCGGCGACGACGTGATGCACATGGCGCGCCGCCTGCCGCCCGGGGCCCCCGTGCGCAAACCCGATTCCGACGCCGAGATGCTGCGCCTGACCGCGAGTGCCGCGAACGATGCAGTCGATGCGGTCGGCCTGCACACCGGCCCGCGAACCGTGACGGCGATCGGCCATGTCGCACAACGCTACGGACGTGCGCTGATGATCAGCGCGCGCGACATCACCGATGCGCTCGAGGCCGCGCGCGACGTGCTGCGCAAGGGCACGGCGATGCCCGCGGCACGGCGTGGCGATGCGCCGCAAGAGACGACGCAAGAGACGGCAACCCCAGCCGAGCAGCCGACCGCGGCGGCCGAATGATCGTCGGTCGCTTCGAGTTGCAGCGCGTGCTCGGCGAGGGCGCGCAGGCGAGTGTCTGGCTGGGTTTCGACAAGCGGCTGGAGCGCGAAGTCGCCGTCAAGCTGATGCGCGCCGATGCCGCGGCCGACCCCGTCGCGGCGGGCGAGTGGTTGCGCGAGGCGCGCAGCGTGAGCCGCCTGACCCACCCGAACATCGTGCCCGTGTTCGAGGCCGACATGCACGGCTCGCAGCCCTACCTCGTGTTTGAGTACGTGCCAGGCCCGACGCTCACCCTCCACCTCAAATCGCGCGGCGCGCTGCCGGCGGTCGAAGCATGCGGAATGATGCTCGGTGTGCTCGATGCACTGCACGCTGCGCACAGCGCCGGCATCGTGCACCGCGACCTGAAGCCGTCGAACATCTTGGTCGACGTTGCAGGGCGTGCGCGGGTGATGGACTTCGGCATCGCCGCGCGAATCGATGACCCCGGCAACCACGACCAAGTGGTCGGCACGCCCGGCTACATGTCGCCCGAGGCCACGCAAGGCGGCTTGCCGACCGCAGCGATGGATGTGTTCTCGGCCGGCGTCGTGCTGGTCGAGATGCTGAGCGGCCACAAGCTCGTCAATGAACGCGACCCGTTTCGCGCGATGCACCGCATCGCGAACGAAGACCTCGCGCTGCCGGAGAACCTGTCGTTGGAGGTCGACGATGCATTGCGTGCCGTGCTGCGCCGTGCGCTTGAGCGTGACCCCGCGCGGCGCTGGCCGAATGCCGCGGCGTTGCGCGACGCGCTGCGTGGGTGGCTCACGCCGGCCGCGGTCTCGGTGGACGCGACCGCGCCGTCGGCGGGCCACAACGGCACGCTCGATTTCTTGCTGCGCCGCATGCGCCACAAGAGCGACTTTCCGGCGCTCTCGGATTCGGTCGAACGCATCCAGCGGGTCGCGAACTCCGAGAACGAAAGTTTGGCGAGCCTCTCGAGCGAAATTCTGAAAGACGTGGCGCTGACCAACAAGCTGCTGCGCATGGTCAACACCGCGCACTTCTCGAATGCCGGCGGCAACATCAGCACGGTCTCGCGCGCCGTCGCGCTGGTCGGGTTCGCCGGTATCCGCAACATGGCGATGAGCTTGGTGCTGCTCGAACACATGCACGACAAGGCGCATGCGAACCAGCTCAAGGAAGAGTTCTTGCGCTCGCTGATGGCCGGCATGCTCGCGAGCGAGTTGGGCGCAGGGGCGCGCGCCAGCGAAGAAGCCTTCATCGGCGCGATGTTTCAGAACCTGGGCCGGCTGCTGACCGAGTACTACTTTCCCGAAGAAGCGCGGCAGGTGCGCGGCATCGTCGCCGGCAGTTTGTCGGGCGGTGCGGCCGCGCAGATCCCGACGACAGAAGACGCGGCCTCGATCAGCGTGCTCGGTCTGAGCTTCGAGGCGCTCGGCGTGGGCGTGGCAAAGATTTGGGGCTTGCCGCCGGCGCTGCAGGGCTGCATGCGCAAGCCGGTCGGTGAGTCGCCGGCACGCGAGCCGGCCGATGCGGTCGAGAAGCTGCGCTGGCTTACGTTGGCCGCCAACCAGATCACCGACACCTTGCTCGCCAGCGATCCTGCACATGCGAAAGCGCGCGTGGCCGCGGTGGCCAAGCGGCACGCCCGTGCACTCGGCATGAGCGTGGCCGAGATCGAGACCGCCGCCGAGGCGGCGCAGCAAAAACTGGTGCAGATGGCGCAGGCGATGAACCTGCAGGTGTCGGCGCAGTCGCCAGCACGTCGCCTGTTCTCGACGCCCGCCGCACGCGACGCGCAGCCAACGGTCACCGAGCACGATTCGCTCGTCCCGCACTCGCTGCAGGCCACGGTCACGCTGCAGATGCAGGCGCCGCGCACGGCGTTGGAAAACGCCTGCGAGGTGCTCGCCGCAGGCATTCAAGACATCACCAACACGATGGTCGAGAACTTCAAGCTCAACGATGTGTTGCGCATGATCTTGGAGACCATGTACCGCGCGCTTGGCTTTCGCCGAGTCGTCTTTTGTTTGCGCGACGCGAAGACCAACACCCTGACCGGCCGCTTCGGTTTGGGCGATGGTGCAGAAGCTGTTGCCGCGAGCTTCAAGGTGCCGCTCAACGCAGGCTCCGACTTGTTCACCGCCGTCTGTCTCAAGGGTGCCGACACGCTGATCACGGATGCGACCGTCGCGCACATCGGCGCGCGCCTGCCGGCCTGGTACCGCGCCAGCGTCAACGCGCCGGCCTTTTTGCTGTTGCCAATGCAGATAAAAGGCGCGCCGTTCGCGCTAATTTACGCTGACAAAGCGCAGCCGGGCGGCATCGAACTCGGTGAGAAGGAACTGTCGCTGCTGCGCACCTTACGCAACCAGGCGGTGATGGCGTTCAAACAGGTGTCTTGAGCGCAGCTCCGGGTTCGACCGACCTTCATTTGCGGGAGTGCCCGCCTTGCCTGCGCGGCGTAAATTCCTGACGGATTCGACGCCCGATCGCAACATCTGAAACGCACAAGGAGGCGCCCCATGCTCAGCGCAGTTCTCGTATTGGTCGGCGCACTCGCGGCCTGGCTGCTGGTCGACCACATGCTGTCGCGGCGCGAAGAGCGCCTGCGGCGAGGGCGTGCGGCATGGTCAGACCTCGGCGCGAACCGCGTCTTTCACTCCACCGGCTGGGAAGAAACCATTCCGCCGCTGGAGGTGATCGAGGCACCGCTTGCAGCAATTCGCAGGCGGGCAGAAAGCAGCGCGAAAAGCCGGGCGGCGGCTTGATCTGAATGAGGTTGACGAGCCTGATCTCGGCACTGGTCACAACGGTTGGGGCTGCTTCGTTCCCGATCTGACCCGGTTGGCCACGCTTCCATGCGAGGAGGCCCGTCCCCCCGTATTCTAGGGCACCTCACCACGCGTGCGCATTGGGTGCCAACAACCTTACAACTGGCTCTCGGGCACAAAGAACGACAGCGTAAAAGCGCGCATGCGTTGCCACAACGTGGTGTCGGGGTCGACATCGAGTTCTTCCGGGCTGTCGGCGTCGACCGCGACCCAGCGCACGCCGACGCCGTTCGGCCGCAATTTGACCTGATAAACACCCGCGAACGCGTCAATCTTGAATGCCGCGAGCACCATCTCGGCGAGCCTCGGGCTCTCGATGCGCACGCCGATTTCGGTGTTGATGCCGGCCGATCGGGGGTCGAGGTTCATCGAGCCGACCAGCACGCTCTTGCGATCGAGAAAACCGATCTTCGCGTGCAGCCGACCGGTCGAGGTGCCGAGCAGGCCCTTGAGCGTGCGGTCGAGCTTGAGTCGGTTCGAGCCGAGTTCGTACAGGTCGACGCGGCTCGTCGCTGACCGCGAGCGAGTTGGTGACAACGCCGACCTTCACGCCATCGGCACGCAGCTTCTCGATGCGCGCCAGCGCCTCGGCACGCGGAATGAAATACGGCGAGAACAGCAGCGCCTCGGAGCGGGTGTCGCTGAACTGCAGCAGGAAGCGATGAGCCAGCGTGTCGGAGGTCGATATGCTGTTGTTCGCGAGGTCGATCTTGCGCGGCGAGTCGGCGAACGTGAAGCTCGGCGCGGCGATGAACTGCAGCGTGTGCCGCGCCAGGCCGGTGCTGAACGCGGGCGCACCGAAGTAGTCGGGCGCCATCGGCACGTCAGGCCTGGGGTCGGCGCGGGTCACGTCGTCGAAGACCGCGCGGTCGACCTCGGGCGTGGCCGGCCCGCCACCGGCCGCGAGCGCGATCGCCTGGACGGGATAGACCGCGGTGCTGTTCCAGTACAGGTCGAACCAGGCGTTCAACTCGGGCACGGCGCTGCCGGTGAGCATCACCTCGAAGTCGATGAAGTTGTTCTGCGAGCCGCGCAAGAAGTATTCATCGGTGAGGTTGCGCCCGCCGACGACGGCCATCGCGCCGTCAGCGATGAACAGCTTGTTGTGCATGCGGTGGTTCAGCCGCTTGAAGTCGAGCGCGAGCGCGAGCAGGCGGCGGGCCGACGAGCCGCGCTCGGTCACGAACGGGTTGAACAGGCGCACCTCGACGTTCGCCGTGGCCGCCAGGCCGAGCAGCAGGCGGTCGAGAGGTCGGCCGTGTACAGGTCGTCGACCAGCAACCGCACGCGCACGCCGCGGGTGGCGGCATCGCGCAGCGCACGCAGCAGCGGGCGGCCGGTGGAGTCGTCTGCGATCAGGTAGTACTGCAGGTCGAGCGAGGTGCGCGCGGTCTCGATCATCGCCAGCCGCGCATCGAGCGCGTAGCTGGCCTGCAGCAGCGGCCAGACGCCCGATTCGCCAGGCAGGATGTTGGCAGCGTGGGCGGCAGCCGCGAGCGGCGCATCGGGTGCAGCGACACGGGCGGTCGACGGCACGCGCTCGACCTTCGGGAGCACGCCGGCGCAGCCGGTCAGCAGCGCGGCGAGCAAGACCGCGAGCAGCAACTGCCAGCGCGGTCGAATGAGCGGGACCATTTCAGCGCAGCTGCAGGTCGCCGTTGCCGAAGCGGATGTTCAGCGGCTCGATCAGCAACTCTTTCGGACCCGCCTCGACCTGCCCGGCGATGATGGCCTGGACCCCCTGCGCGCGTGCCACGTCGACCGTGCGCTGCGCGTCGGAGGCCGCCACGAAGATCGCGAAACCCGCGCCCATGTTGAACGTGCTGTAAGCCGCGCGGTCGTCTTGCTGCGCGTGCAGCTGGATGAACTGCAGCACCGGCGTCACAGCGGGCACGGTGTGAATGCGGTAGCGGTGTTCGGCCGGGTGGCGCAGCAGCTTGCGCCAGCCGTGGCCGGTGATGTTGGCGCAGTAGTGCGGCGTGATGCCGGCCTTGAAAAGCGCTTCGGTAACGGGTGAATACAGCAGCGTCGGCGCGAGCAATGCATCGCCATAGGTGAGCCCGGGTGACACCTCGGTCAGGTAGCCCTGCGGCAGTCGCTCGACCAGCTTGCGCGCCAGGCTCAGGCCGTTGGCGTGGATGCCGCTGGAGGCGAGCAGCACGATCGTGTCGCCAGGTGAGAGCTTGTCGCCGACCGAGAGTCGCGCTTTCGGGTTGATCAAGCCAGTGCAAGACGCGGCCAGGTCGATGCGGCCGGCTTCGACGATGCCGGCCAGCGCGGGCGTCTCGCCGCCGCCCCATGCGACCTGGCAGGCATCGCACGCGCGCTTCCAGCCGGCCACGAGCGCCTGCGAGCGTTGCGCGTCGGCAAACCACTCTGAGCCGCCCGCCGCCCAGTAGGCTTGCACGACCAGTGGCGTCGCGCCGACCGTGATCAGGTCGTTGATCGCCATCGCGATCGTGTCTTGCGCGATGCCGTCGTAGTAGTTCTTGCCGGTGAGCGCATGCATCTCGTCGGCCACGAGCGCCTTCGAGCCCAGGCATTCGACGATGCTGGCGATGTAGAACGGGCCAACGTCGACCACGTACGCAGATTCGCCGCGCGACGCGGCAACTTCGGTAAAACCGTGGGTGGCGAGGTGCACGGCGGTGGCCGCTGCCGCGCGCTGGGCGGTCACTTTGAGCGGGTCGATCAGGTCGTAATTGACGCCGGCCTGCTCGTAACTGAGGGTTGCTTTCGGTGCAGTCGGGTTCATCGCAAGGTGGCTGATGACGGAACTAGGATTATCGGCCCTCGTAGAATGAAGCCATGCCTTACGTCGTCCTCGCCCGCAAGTACCGGCCACCCAATTTTGATGCGCTGGTCGGACAGGAACACGTGGTGCAGGCGCTCGCGAATGCGCTGACCCAGCAGCGGCTGCACCACGCGTATCTGTTCACAGGCACGCGTGGCGTCGGCAAGACGACGATCTCCCGCATCCTCGCAAAGTCGCTGAACTGCACGGGCCCCAACGGCACCGGCGGCATCACTGCGCACCCGTGCGGCCTTTGCGATGCCTGCCGCGACATCGACACCGGCCGCTTCATCGATTACGTTGAGCTCGATGCGGCCTCGAACCGCGGTGTCGACGAGATCTCGCAGTTGCTCGACCAGGCCGTGTACAAGCCGGTGCTCGGCCGCTTCAAGGTCTACATGATCGACGAAGTGCACATGCTGACCACAACCGCATTCAACGCGATGCTCAAGACGTTGGAGGAGCCGCCTGAGTACCTCAAGTTCGTACTCGCGACGACCGACCCGCAGAAAGTGCCACCCACCGTGCTCTCGCGCTGCCTGCAGTTCAACCTGCGGCCGATGGCGCCGCAAACGGTTCAATTGCACCTCGCCGATGTGCTCGCGAAGGAGCAAATAAACGCCGACGCCGGCGCACTGCGCCTGCTGGCGCGTGCGGCCCGCGGTTCGATGCGCGATGCGCTGTCGCTCACCGACCAGGCGATCGCGTTCGGCGCCGGTGCGCTGCATGAAGAAGCCGTGCGCCAGATGCTCGGCGCGGTCGATCGCGACCACGCGGTGCGCATCGTCGAGGCGATCGCGGCGGCCGACGGCGCGGCCCTCGTCGGCGCGGTCGATGCGCTGCGCGGGCTCGGGCTGTCGGCGGCCGGCACGCTCGAAGAAATGGCGGCGCTGCTGCAGCAGATGGCGGTGCTGCAAGCCGTGCCCGAGGCGCTCGATGCCAATGACCCCGATGCGCCCGAAGCGCAGCGCCTGGCCGCGCTGATCGCGGTCGACGAGACGCAGTTGCTCTACAGCATCGCGCTGCACGGCCGCACCGAACTCGGCCTGGCGCCCGATGAATACAGCGGCCTCGTGATGGTGCTGTTGCGCATGCTCGCGTTCCGGCCGAAGGGCGAGGGCGCCGTCGCACGCGGACCGGTCGAGCCAGCTGCGGCACCCGCGCCCCGGACCACGCCCGCCGTGGTGGCCGCGCGCACTGCTCTCGCACCTGTGGTTGCCGATACGCCAGTGCACGTGAGTGTGCCGCCTGTGGCCGCGCAGCGAGCCGCCGTTGCAGCCGCGCCGGCCGTGCGCGTGGTTGCGGCAGCGAGCCAGCCGCCGCCGTGGATGGACGAAACGCCGTTCGAAGACGAGGTGCTCGCGCGCGCGCCGCCCGTCGAGCGGGCGCCGCTCGTGGCGCGCGAGCCCTCGCCGCCGCTGTATATCGCGACGCCGGTCGAGGGCGCGTCGACCGCGCTCGGTGCACGCTGGGCCGAACTCGTCACTGGCCTGAACGCAGCCGGCAGCATCAGCGCATTTGCCCGCGAGCTCGCGATGCAGTCGCAATGCCTGGTGCTCGACGAACACGCGACGCCAGTCGTTTGCCGCTTGCGCGTCGAACGCGAAACACTGCGCGCACCGGCGCCATGCGAGAAGCTGCAGGCCGCGCTCGCCGAGGTGCTGCAGCGGGCGGTGCTGCTCGAAGTCGAGGCCGGCGCCGTCGACGATTCAACCGCGAAGCGTGACGCCACCGTGCGTGCGAACCGCCAGGCGCAAGCCGAACAGATCATCCACGACGACCCGCTGGTGCAGGCCTTGATGGCGCAATACAAGACCGCGCGCATCGTGCCGGGGTCGGTCAAACCTTACTAATCTCCGAGGAGCAAGACGATGATGAAGAACCAGCTGGCCGGGCTGATGAAGCAGGCCCAGGCAATGCAGGACAACATGAAAAAGGCGCAGGACGAACTCGCGCTGATGGAGGTCGAAGGCCAGTCGGGCGCCGGCCTCGTGAAGGTCGTGATGACCTGCAAGCACGACGTCAAACGCATCACGATCGACCCGAGCCTGCTCGCCGATGACAAGGACATGCTCGAAGACTTAGTGGCCGCCGCCTTCAACGACGGCGTTCGCCGCGCCGAAGAGGTCAGCTCCGAGAAGATGGGCAAGCTGACCGCCGGCATGCCGATGCCCCCGGGCATGAAGTTTCCTTTTTGAGCTCGAAAAGCGCGTGGCCGAACCTTCAGTAGACGCGCTCGTCGAGGCGCTGCGGCGCTTGCCCGGCGTCGGCGTCAAGTCGGCGCAGCGCATGGCTTTTCACCTGTTGCAGCACGACCGTGAAGGCGCACAGCGCATCGCGTTCGCGCTGCAGTCGGCGGTGGCGAACGTGCGCCATTGCGAGCGCTGCCACACCTTCACCGAGTCATCGGTCTGCAGCGTGTGCCTCGACGGCACGCGCGATGTGCGCCAGCTTTGCGTCGTCGAAACGCCGGCCGACCAGGCGGCGCTCGAGCGCACCGGCAGCTACCGCGGCCTGTACTTCGTGCTGATGGGCCGGCTCAGCCCGCTCGATGGCGTGGGCCCGGAGGCGATCGGCGCGCACGCGTTGATCGAACGCGCGGCCGACGGCCACACCGAAGAAGTGATCATCGCGACCAACTTCACTGCCGAAGGCGAAGCGACCGCGCATGTGCTGACCGAGGCGTTGAAGGCGCGCGGGTTGCGGGTCACGCGGCTGGCGCGAGGCGTGCCGATCGGCAGTGAGCTCGAATACGTCGACCTCGGCACGATTGCTCACGCGCTGATAGACCGGCGCTGAATAACCGGCGCTGATCGCCCGCAGCGCCGAACCGGCTGAACGCCGCCCGAACCGACCCACTCAGTTGCCGTTTCGGGCCAGCCTCTCGTGGCCTTTGCGCTTGACGGCTGCCGTGCGCGTCGACGGCGGCCCCGAGGGTTTGGCGCTGCGCGCTGCAATCCGCGAGGCCTTGGCACTGCGGCTGCTATTAGTTTCGGCAACGCGCGTTGCCTTCGCCTTGTTCGCGACGTAGACGACGACCGTCTGACCGGGCTTGAAGCTGGCGCCGGCGCTCACGCTGTTCCATTGCGCCACTTGCGTCGCGCTGACCCGGTAGCGCTTCGCGATGCTGGCCACGCTCTCCTTGCGCCCCGCCTTGAGTGACATCTTTCGCAGCGGCGGCGCGTCGGGCGCGAGCGACATCGTCGCGTTGTCGGCAACCTCGATCGTGACATCGGCCTGACGCCGCTCGCCACGCGGCACCAGCAAAGTCGAGCCGGCTTTGACCAGCATGTGCGGTGGGATGCGGTTGACCTCGCGCAGCTGCTCTTCGCTCATGCCGACCTGTTTCGCGGCCTCGCCCGGGCGCACGGTCTTGGGCACGACCCAGGCCGTCCAACTCGCTAGCGGGCCGCGGTGCAGCGGCAGCTCGCGGACGAAGTGGTTCGCGTTGTCGTACGGCAGCAGCACCTGCGGTGTGCCGGCCGCAAGGATCACCGGTTTGTTCATCTGCGGATTGAGGAACTGGAACTCCTCGAGCGGCATGCCGGCGAGCTTGACGGCGACGGCCACGTCCATGTCGCGCTCGATCGGCACGCTCAGAAAGTACGGGTGATTGCGCAGCGGCGGCAGCGTCAGGCCGAAGTCGGCCGGGCGCGCGACGATGTTCTTCACGGCCTGCAGCTTCGGCACGTAATACTGGGTCTCGTTCGGCATCTTCAGCGAGACGTAATCGGTCGGCAGGCCGAGCCTCTGGTTCTTTGCGATCGCGCGCTGCACGCTGCCTTCGCCCCAGTTGTAGGCGGCCAGCGCGAGGTGCCAGTCGCCGAACATGCCGTAGAGTTTTTGCAGGTAGTCGAGCGCGGCGCGGGTCGACTGCAGCACGTCGCGGCGGTCGTCGCGAAACACGTTTTGCTTGAGCGCATAGTCGCGGCCGGTGCCGGCCATGAACTGCCACATGCCCGAGGCGCGTGCGCTCGAGATCGCCTGCGGGTTAAACGCGCTTTCGATGAACGGCAACAACGCGAGTTCGGTCGGCATGTTGCGGCGATCGAGCTCTTCGACGATGTGGAACATGTAGCGGCCGCCGCGCTCGGTCATGCGCTGCACGTAGTCGGGGCGCGTGGCGTACCACTGCTCGCGATTGCGCACGAGGTCGGTGTCGAGGTCGGGCATCTTGAAGCCTTGGCGCACGCGCACCCACAGGTCGGTTTGCGCGGCGCGGTCGTTCAGGTCGAGGCGCACATCGGGGCGCAGGGGGTCGACCGGCACCGGTGCGGTCGCGACCTCGGGCTCGACCGGCGCGGCACTCGCGGCCGCTTGCGGGGGTACGACAGGCGCCGACGCTGCCGCATCGGGCAGGGCGATGTTCTGTGCAGTCGTGGCAGGCGGAACGACGCCACTGGGCGTGGCACAGGCTGCGATCAGCAGCAGCGGCAGCATAAGCAAGTGGGTGGAGAAAACTCGGCCCAGCCGGCCTCGCGTGAATGACGTCATCGGAAATCGTTCTTCCATTGTCGAAGGGCGGCCAGGACCGCCACGGGTTCGTCGGAATCGGCGCCGTGAGCGCGGGCGCTGTGGGCGACCGTGGGCTCGTCACAGCGCATGAAGGGGTTGACTTGGCGCTCGCGCGCGATCGACGAAGGCAGCGTCGAAAGGCCTTCGGCGCGTTGCGCGCGGCACCAGTCGGTGTACGCGGCCAATTCGGTGTTGACCGGCTCGACCGCTTGCGCGAACTTCAAATTCGCCAGCGTGTACTCGTGCGCACAGCAAACGCGCGTGTCGCCGGGCAGGGCTGCCAAGCGCCCGAGCGAGGTGTGCATTTGCGCCGGCGTGCCCTCGAACAGCCGGCCGCAGCCGCCCGAAAACAGCGTGTCGCCGCAAAAAAGAATCGGCGCCTCGGCGCCGTCCCCGGCCGCATGGAAGTACGCGATGTGCCCGCTGGTGTGGCCGGGCACCTCGATGACATCGAAGCGCATGCCGAGCACCGTGACCGCATCGCCGCCGACCAGCGGCACGCAAGGCTGCGGCATGCGCTCGCGTTTCGGGCCGTACACGGCGCCCTGCAGGCGACTGCGCAGATCGTCGACGCCGCCGACGTGATCGGCGTGGTGGTGGGTCACTAGAATTGCCGCAAGCACCAGTTGCCGTTCATCGAGTGCGGCGATCACAGGCGCCGATTCACCCGGATCGACGACAACGGCTTGGCGGCCATCGTGGAGCATCCAGATGTAGTTGTCGGTAAAGGCAGGCAGGGCAATCAGGTTCATGGCAGGACGCGTAATTATAGGTTTGACCGATTGGCTGAAGACCCCGGCAGGCGCTTATGTGCTGCAGTGGGAACAGACTTATCTCGACAAGGCCGTGGCCGATCTATTTGGTTTCCACGCGCTGCAACTCGGCTTGCCCGAACTCGACGCACTGCGCGCGAACCGCATGCCGCACCGCTGGCTGGCGAGCGAGCACCCGCAGGCACCGACCAAGGGAGCACGCACGGGCCCTTCCGGTTCCGAATCTTTACAAGGTGAACGCGTGGCCGCGCCGCGGGCGGCGATCGCGCTGCACTGCGATTTCGATTCGCTGCCGTTCGACAGCAACAGCCTCGATCTGGTCGTGTTGCCGCATGCGCTCGAACTCGCGCGCGACCCGCACCTTGCGCTGCGCGAGGTCGAGCGTGTGCTGGTGCCCGAGGGTCGCGTCGTGATCGTCGGCTTCAACCCGACCAGCTTGTGGGGGCTGCGCCAAAACTTCGGGCGCTGGCGCAGGCGGCTCGCGCCGAACTCGTCGGTCGACTTGTATTTGCCGAGCGCGGGCGAGTTTTTGCGCTACCGGCGGCTGCGCGACTGGCTGCGGCTGCTCAGCTTCGAGGTCGAGGCCGGGCGCTTCGGCTGCTACCGCATGCCGGTCGCATCGATGAAGTGGCTGACGCGTTTCGCGTGGATGGAGCGCGTGGGCGAGCGTTGGTGGCCGGTCTTCGGTGCTGTGTATTTCGTCGTCGCGGTCAAACGCGTGCGCGGCATGCGCCTGGTCGGCATGGTGCGTGCGCAGCGCGCCACGCCGAAGGCCGCGCCAGCGCCCGTCGTCGCAACGAGCCACCACAATCAAGTTTCGAATTCGCCTCGCCCATGACCGCTACCGACCCAACGCTCGACCCCGCCCCCGGCACACCATCGATCCAGCGCCCGCACGTCGTGATCTACACGGACGGCGCCTGCAAGGGCAACCCCGGCCGCGGCGGTTGGGGTGCGTGGCTGCGCACCGGCGAGCACTCGAAGGAGTTGTTCGGCGGCGAGTTACTGACGACCAACAACCGCATGGAGCTCACCGCGGTGATCGAGGCGTTGCATTCGCTCAAGAAAACCTGTGACGTCACCGTGCACACCGACAGCGAATACGTGCGCAAAGGCATCACCGAGTGGATTCACGGCTGGAAGCAGCGCGGCTGGAAAACCGCCGACAAGAAGCCCGTGAAGAACACCGAGCTGTGGCAGCGCCTCGATGCGCTGCGCAACCTGCATCAGGTGGAATGGCGCTGGGTCAAGGGTCACTCCGGCGACCCGGGCAACGAGCGCGCCGATGCGTTGGCGAACAAAGGCGTCGACGCGGCGCGCTGAGCCGAAGAAGCGCAGCGGGTTACAACAAGCCGCGCTCGATCTCCATCAAACGAAAGCGCACCAACGCGAGGTTGGTGCGGTGCTTGTCGAGCAGCGCCACCAAAAACAGATCAGGCTGCCGCGACACGGTGCGCATGACCTGTTGGCGCGGCCCGGCGCTCGTCATCACCTCGTCGACCTGCTCGCCCAAGCCCATGCTGCGAGCCGCATGCCGATGCGCGCGCATTACCTGGGCACACGCGGCTGCGGCGAGGTCCATGTCGACAGTAATTTCAGGGCGCGTCTCGCACGCCAGCACCAGGCCGGTAATCGAATCGACGATGGCGCAGCCGAGCAAGCCCTCCATCGCGAGCATGCCCGCGAGCGCTGCACGTGCGTGCGCGGGGTCGAGTGCGCCGTGGGTGGCGCGCATCAACGGGCGCGGAGCCAACGAGGTCGCCGCGATCTGCGGTGCGGGCTCGGTGCTGCCCGATTCGTCGAACGGGGTCGCCAACGCATTCGCGATGATCGGCAGCCCGCTCGCGCTCATGCCCCAGCCCGGCTGCGCCTTGACCTGGTCCCACATGCCGAGCATCGCGTTCCAGACCGACGACGCGCCGCTCATCGACTCGCTGAGCATGTGCACATGCAGGCGGCCGGGCCAGGCGATGGCGCTGACCTTGTTGGCGATCCAGACCGCGTTCGGCGGCAGCATGAACAGCAGGTTCGGGCAGCGCCAGGTGGGCAGCATGGCCGCGGCGTGCAGCGCGGCGAGCAGCGCATCGATCGCGTGGGGTTGCAGCGGGCCGATGATGACGGTCGTCATCTGGCTGCGTTCCATCAGCGCGACAGGGATCTCGGCGTTCTCGCTGCCAGGGGCACGCACATCGGCGTGATAGACGCGCAGCGTGTCTTCGTCGCGGCGAACGAGGGTCGTGCGCTCGATCGTGGCGAGCGTGCGCAAGGTGGCGTGCTCGCGCAAGTGCAGGCGCTCGATCGGGCGACCGCCGGCATCCGAGAGCGCCTTGATGACCGCCGAGGCCCACACGCCAGCCGGGTCGAGCATGGCGATCAGCGAGCTTGCGGTGTCGAGGTCGGATCGGGTATTGGCGAAGTGCTCGCGAATCGCCTGTGCCGGCGAGCCCGTGACGACGAGCTCGTGCGAATGGCGGTCGACCATCTGGCCGCGCGCGTTGACCTCGGTGGCCACGGATTCCATGATTGCGGTGGCCGCGAAGCCGGCATCGCCCGGGTCATTGGCGTCACCCGCGGCGGGTTTGCGGCCGTTGGAAGGGGCCAGGTCACCGAACAGCGATGTGAGCATGGAAGTCTCCGAACGGGCAGCCGAGGTCTGTGGCGCAGTCTACGGGTGTCGCGATTGCGCGCACAGCCCTTCGTCTTTCAAAAACCTGCAACCGATGTTGCAGGTCGTCATTCGGACAGGTTCGCGATGCCTAGAATCCTGCATCGTCTCGATGCATGTCGCCATGACTTCGCTCACCGCCCGCCCGCCACCGATCCAACCCGCCCGAGAAGACGTGCAATTGATCGGCCTCGTCGGCATCGCTCACCTCGTCAGCCACTTCAGCCAGCTGTTGCTCGCGCCGTTGTTCCCGTGGCTGAAGGAAGAGTTCGTCGTGAGCTACGCCGAGCTCGGGTTGCTGATGACGATCTTCTTCGTCGTCTCGTGCCTTGTGCAAGCGTCGTCGGGCTTCGTCGTCGACCGCTTCGGGCCGCGGCCGGTGCTGTTCGGCGGGTTGACGCTGCTGGGCGCGGCGGCGTTCGGCTTCGCGGCCAGCCACAGCTACGCGATGCTCGCGGTGTTCGCGGTCGTCGCGGGCACCGGCAACGGCGTGTTCCATCCGGTCGACTACACGCTGCTCAACCGCAAGGTTCACCCGTCGCGCCTCGGCCACGCCTTCAGCGTGCACGGCATCACCGGCAGCCTCGGCTGGGCGCTCGCGCCGGCGATGCTGGTGCCGCTGACGATGGCCTATGGCTGGCGCGTGGCATTGATGTGCGCCGGCGTGCTCGCGTTCGCGGTGCTCGCGCTGCTGTGGGTCAACCGCGCGCAGCTCGCACTCGATCGTCTGCCGCCAGCGAAGGCCACGGCGGCCGCGCCGCTCGAGCACAGCTTCGCGTTCATGAAATTGCCGGCCGTGTGGATGTGCTTCGGCTTCTTTTTGTTCTATGCCGCAGCGCTCAGCGGCGTGCAGCTCTTCGCGCCCGAGGCCGCGCGCCTGCTGCACGCCGTGCCGCTCGATCGCGCCGCGATATGCCTGACCGTCTACATGGTCTGCAGCGCCGCCGGCATGGTGGTCGGCGGCTTTCTAGTGGCCGACCCGGCGCGCTGCGAACGCATCATCGGCGCCGGCTTCGGCATGGCCGCGGTCATCGCGTTGACGATCGGTTTTGCCGACATCCCGGCCTACGCCGTGCCAGTGCTGTTCGGCGCGATGGGCTTCGGCGCGGGTATCGCCGGGCCGTCGCGTGACCTGATCGTCAAACGCGCTTCGCCACCGAACGCGACCGGCCGCGTCTACGGCGTCGTCTACTCCGGGCTCGACATCGGGCAGGCGATCGCACCGCTGCTGTTCGGCACGCTGATGGACCTGGGCCAGCCCAAGGGCGTGTGGCTCGGCATCGCGATCCTGCAGGGCGTGCTGATCGTCAACGCGTTCAACGTGGGCAAGGCGCGGCAAACGGATCTGGCGACCGCGCCGGCTTCATGACGCTTGCCACCGCCGCGCGCCCCGCCGGGCACCTGCTCGTCGAAGCCCTGATCGCGCAATGCATCGACACCGTGTTCGGCGTGCCGGGCGAGAGCTACCTGGCGGTGCTCGACGGCTTCTACGAGCATCGCGACGTGATTCGCTTCATCGCCTGCCGACACGAAGGCGGCGCCGCCTTCATGGCCGAGGCGCAAGGCAAGTTGAGCGGCCGGCCGGGCATCTGTTTCGTGACACGCGGGCCGGGCGCGACCAACGCCAGCATCGGCCTGCACACCGCGTTTCAGGACAGCACACCGATGATTCTGTTCATCGGCCAGGTCGCGAGCGACCAGCGCGACCGCGAAGCGTTTCAGGAGCTCGATTACCGCCAGGTGTTCGGCCCCGGCACGCTCGGTTTCGCGAAGTGGGTCGGCGAGGTGCACGACGCGGCACGGCTGCCCGAGTACGTCGCGCGCGCCTTCCACGTCGCGATGCAGGGCCGGCCCGGGCCGGTCGTGCTGGTGCTGCCGGAAGACATGCTGACGGCGCTGGTCTCGCCCGGCGAAGCTCCGGTGTTGCCGCGCGTCGAGCCCGCGCTCGCGTGGCCCGCACCGGGTGCGCTGCGCGAGGTGCGCACGATGCTGCTGGCAGCCGAGCGGCCGTTCGTGATCGTCGGCGGCAGCGGCTGGGATGCGGCTGCGTGCGACGCGATGCGGCGCTTTGCCGAGAACTGGAACTTGCCGGTGGGCTGCGCCTTCCGCCGCCAAGATTTGTTCGACAACGGCCACCCGAACTATTCCGGCGATGTCGGCATCGGCATCAACCCGAAGCTCGGCGCGCGCCTCGCCGAGGCCGACTTGATCCTCGCCGTCGGTGCGCGGCTGGGCGAGATGACGACCGGTGGCTACACGCTTTTGAAGGTGCCGCGTCCAACGCAAAAACTGATCCACATCCACGCGGGGCCGGAGGAACTCGGCCGCGTCTACGCGGCCGACCTGATGCTGCAATCGGCGATGGCTTGCGCAGCGAAAGCGCTCGAAGGCTTGTCGGCGCCGCAGGCGTTAGCGTGGGACGCATGGACCACGAGTGCGCATGCCGATTACGAGGCGAATCATGGGTCGACACCAGTCGAGCCGCTCGACATGGCCGAGCTCGTCAAAACGATCCAATGCCTCGCGCCCGCCGACAGCGTGCTCACCAACGGCGCCGGCAACTACAGCGGCTGGCTGCATCGATTCTTCCGTTACCCCGGCCTGCAAAAACACGGCCGCACGCAGCTCGCGCCGACCTCGGGGGCGATGGGTTACGGCGTGCCCGCTGCCGTGGCAGCATCGCTGTTGTACCCCCACCGAACCGTGATCAACATCGCTGGTGACGGCGACTTTTTGATGACCGGCCAAGAACTTGCCACCGCGACCGGCTACGGCGCCGGCACAGGCGTCGGCAAGCTGATCGTGGTCGTCGTCGACAACGGCACTTACGGCACGATCCGCATGCACCAGGAACGCGAGTACCCGGGCCGGGTCAGCGGCAGCGACCTGTTCAACCCCGATTTCGCCGCGCTCGCGCGCGCCCATGGCTGGGCCGCGAGTTTGGTCGACGCGACCGCGCAGTTCGCACCTGCGTTCACCGCCGCGCTCGCGGCTGACAAGCCCACATTGATTCACGTGAAGCTCGATGCCGATGTCAGCACCTCGCGCGCGACGCTGACCGCGATCCGGCGCGCCGCCGCCGCAAGGCTTTGAGGGGCGGGTCGCGCAACCGGCGTGGGCCGATGCGCCTCACACCGCGCGGCGCCACAGCAACAGCAACACGCCCGCCAGCACCACGCTGACTGCAGCCCACTCGAAGCCGCTGACGTGCTCGCCGGCAAAGGCCACGCCGAGCAGCATCGCGATCACCGGGTTGACGAAGGTGTAGCTTGACGCCAACCCGGCCGGCGCGCGCTCGAGCAACAGCATGTAGGCGTTGAACGCGATCAGCGAGCCGAACACGACGAGGTACAGCCACGCGGCGGCCGCGATCGGCTGCGGCGGCCAGGCGAAGGTTTCACCGTGCAGCGCCGACATGATCATCAACACCGCGCCGCCGCACAGCATCTCGCTCGCGAAGCCGGTCGCGCCCGGTGCGAGCGGCAGCGCGCGCTGGCTCAGCACGCTGCCGAGCGACCAGGTCGCGCACGCGATCGCGATTGCCGCGAGCCCGGCGGGCGAAGCCTGGAATCCTGCGCCTTGCGTCAGCATCAGCACGCCCGTGAGGCCGAGTGCGATGCCGGCCACCTCGGCGCGACGCGGCTTGACGCCCCAGAACAAATTGAGCGCAGCGATCATCAGCGGCACGACCGCGATGAACGCGACCACCAGGCCGGAGCCGACCGACACCTCGGCGAACGCCGTGCCGCCCATGCCGCCGCCGAGCATCAAGGTGCCGACAACGAGCGCGTTGCGCCACTGCCGGCGATCGGGCCAAGTGGCGCCGCGCCATCGCGCCCATGCCATCAGCACCACGCCTGCCAACAAGAACCTCGTGCCCATCTGAAAGAACGGTGGAAAGCTCGGCAACGCGAGCTTGATCGCGAGGTAAGTCGAGCCCCAAACCAGCCACGTGGCGGCCAAGCAAAGCAGCAGCAGCGGTGACAGGCCGAGCGGAGAACCGGTGCGTGAATCGGGCAAGGCGAGGGTGTTCATGGCATGCATCGTATGAAGGCCGCAGCAAGCAGGCCATGGGTGACTCGACCTTCCAGCCGCACAATGCCGTGAATTCAAAGGAGATTCATGGCTTCGACCTTCAACCCCGAACTCGATGGTCACGACACCCGCATCCTCGCGGAGCTGCAGGCCGATGCGCGTTTGACGATGGCCGAGCTCGGCCGGCGCGTGCACCTGAGCCAGCCGGCGGTGACCGAACGGGTGCGCAAGCTCGAAGCCGCCGGCGTGATCACCGGCTACCGCGCGACCGTGAACCTGGCCAAGCTCGGCTACGGCATCCGCGCCATCATCCGCGTGGCCCGATGCGACTATGCGCGCATGATCAAGCTGGTGCAGCAAACACCCGAATGCATCAACGCTTACAACGTGACCGGTGAAGACAGCTGGGTGCTCGAGATCGCCGTGATCGACGTGAGCCACCTCGACGCCGTCGTCACCAAGTTCTGCCTGTTGACCGAGACCGCGACCTCGATCATTTTGAATCCCGCACGCGAACACCAGCCGATGCTGCCGCCACTCGCGGGCAACGTGAAACCCCCGATCAAGAAAGTGACCAACGCATGAGCACGCCTTCAGACCTCGTCACCGGAGACCTCTGCGACAAACACAAAGCCGACCTCGACGGCCGCTTTCACGTGCTGCCGCCGGTTTTCCGTTCGTTCGGAAAACGCTCGCGATTCGCCGGCACGGTCGCGACCGTCAAGTGCTTCGAGGACAACACCTTCGTCAAGGCTGCGCTCGAAGAGCCCGGCCACGGCCGCGTGCTCGTGGTCGACGGCGGCGGCTCGCTGCGGCGCGCGCTGGTCGGCGGCAACATCGCGGCGGCCGCGGCGATGAACGGCTGGGCCGGACTGGTCGTCGACGGCTGTGTGCGTGACAGCGCCGAGCTGATCGAATGCGATGTCGGCATCCGCGCGCTCGCGTTGATGCCGATGCCCACCGAACGTCGTCAACAAGGCGAGCGCGACGTGCCGGTGCAGGTGCAAGGCGTGTGGGTGTTGCCGGGCGAGTGGCTGGTGGCCGATGAAGATGGCATCGTCGTGATGCCGGCATCGCCCGCTTGACGGCGAGGCTGCAATGCGCCGGGCCGACGCGCTGACGCTCAGCCGCCGAAGGCTTCGAGCGCGCGGTCCATGCCGCCGCTCGTGATCGACAGCATCGCTTGCTCGAGTACCGCCGGCTTCGGGTGGTAGGCGATGCTCAAGCCCACTGCGCCCATCATCGGCAAATCGTTCGCGCCGTCACCGACCGCGATTGCCTGTTCGGGCGCGATGCCCATCAGCTCGCAGACTTCAAGCACCACGCGCCGCTTCTCGGCGCCATCGACGATGTCGCCCCAGGGCCGGTCGATCAGGCGGCCGGTGAGCGTGCCGTGCTCGATCTCGAGCAGGTTGGCGCGCGCGAAATCGAGGCGGAGCCGTGTGCGCACGCGGTCGCTGAAGAACGTGAAGCCACCCGACGCCAGCAGCGTCTTCAGGCCCGCTGCCTGGCAGGCCTGCACGAAGTTCTCGACACCGGGGTTGAGCTGCAGGTGGTTCGCGTAGACCTCGTGCAACGCCGCCTCGGGCACGCCGCGCAACAGCGCGAGGCGGCGGCGCAGGCTTTCCTTGTAGTCGACGATCTCGCCGCGCATCGCCGCCTCGGTGATCGCCGCGACCTCGGCCCTGCGACCTGCCGCCGCGGCAATCTCGTCGACGCACTCGATGTTGATCAGCGTCGAATCCATGTCGAACGCGATGAGTTTGTAGTCGCTCAATCGCACAGGCGGCGTGAAGCCGCGCACGAACAGGCCGGGTAAGAATTCGCGGGCAGTCACGCGCATCACCTCACGTTCACCGACACGATCGTCATCGTGTCGTTGCCGAAAATGTCGATGACGCGCAGGACCAGGTGCTGACCCATGCGTTCTGCGTTTTCAGGCCAGTTTTCGACCATCAAACGGGGCACGCGTTCGAAGTGGCGCACGTTGCGGGTGGACACGCTGAAGCCGTGAACCACGGCTGTGGCCGCAATGAACAAGTCGGTCTCCTCCACCGGCTCACCGCGTCGGCGCAGCGCAGCGCCGATGTCGGCAGCAGCCATTGCCGCGCGCGCATCGAAGGGCAACCGTTGCACCAGCGACAGCACCTGCTGCTGGGTGCGTTGCCACAGCTGGCCCGCGTCGTCGCGAAGGGCGGCGCCGACACGCAGTTCATAGCGCGTGACTTCGGACACGTAGCGCTGCTCGGGCCGCAGCGCATGCAGCGCCTTCATCACGGCAAGCGAGGGCTGCCTGTGCAGCACCTCGCTCAGCACGTTGGTGTCCAGCAGCACCAAGGTCAGGCCTTGCCGCTCGGCTTGCGCACAGTGCGTTTCGGCGCAGGAAAAAGGCGAGCCTGGGCTTTCAGCCGGCTGGCGCGGATGTCGTCCAGATCGTCGAAGTAACTGAGGTCGTCGATGCCATTGGGGTTGATGTAGCTGCCATCGGGCTGGTGCTTCAGCGTGGCGAGGTACCCATGCCATTCATGCGCCAGGGGCTCGCTGCGCCGCACAGGCACACCCCGCTGCGGCGCGCCGAGCTTCTCGGTGATCGCCTCGACGATCAGGTCGCGCAGTGGCCGGCCTTGCTCGGCGGCAACGGCCTTGGCACGCCTGAGCAACGGGTCGGACAGGTCGAACGTGGTTTTCATGCCCGGCAGTGTTTACGGCTCAGCAGGCGCTGTCAAGCCGACCCCGCCTGGTACTCACGGAACATCGTCACCAACTCGGCGAGGCTGGTCGGCGGATACCGGTCGATGCCGGCCGAGACGGCGCTCGGGGCGTCGAAGCGCATCAGATCGAACTTGTCGCGGGCCTGTATCAGATCGTGGAGCAGACCTAGTTCAGTGCAGGGCGAGCGATGGAGACGTGGACGCTGTGCCACCAGTTCAGGCCGCCAACGCCTGCTTCGGCGTACCGAGTGCGCGCAGCACGTCACGGATCAGCTGTGCGCGGTCTTTCGGCTCGGGCGTATCGCGCTCGATGCGCAGCTTGTCGTTGCCGGCCAGCTTGATGTGTCGGTTCTTCTGCACCAGCTCGATGATGCGGATCGCCTCGATCGGCGGGTTCGGGCGGAAGCTGATCACCATCAGCTTCGAGCCAGCGTCGATCTTCGTCACGCCGAAAGGCTTGGCAAGCACGCGCAGGCGGTGCACGTCGAATAAGGTCTGGCCTTGGGCCGGGAGCTTGCCGAAGCGGTCGGTGACCTCTTCGAGCAGTGTGTCGATCTGCGACGACGCGTTGGCCGACGCGAGCCGCTTGTACAGCGAGAGGCGCGCATGCACATCGCCGCAGTAGGAGTCGGGCAGCAGGGCAGGTGCGTGCAGGTTGATCTCGGTCGTGGCCGAGAGCGGGCTCAGCAGGTCGGGCTCGATGCCCAGCTTCAGCGAGCGCACCGCTTCGGCCAGCATCTCGTTGTAAAGCTGGAAACCGACCTCCATCATGTTGCCGCTTTGGTTGTCGCCCAGCACCTCGCCGGCGCCGCGAATCTCGAGGTCGTGCATCGCGAGGTAGAAACCCGAACCGAGCTCCTCCATGCTCTGGATCGCCTCCAGTCGCATCGAGGCCGCCTTCGTCAGCCCTTCGACATCCGGCACCATCAGGTACGCATAGGCTTGGTGGTGCGAGCGGCCAACGCGCCCGCGCAGCTGGTGCAGTTGCGCAAGGCCGAACTTGTCGGCGCGGCTCATCACGATCGTGTTCGCGCTCGGCACGTCGATGCCGGTCTCGATGATGGTCGAGCACAGCAGCACGTTGTAGCGCTGCGCGACGAAATCGCGCATCACGCGCTCGAGTTCGCGTTCGGGCATCTGGCCGTGCGCAATGGCGATGCGCGCCTCGGGCACGAGTTCGGTGAGCTTGTCGAAGCGCGCTTTGATGGTCTCGACCTCGTTGTGCAGAAAGTAGACTTGCCCGCCGCGCTTCAACTCGCGCAGGATCGCCTCGCGGATCGTGCCGCTCGACTCGCTGCGCACGAAAGTCTTGATCGCCAGGCGCCGCTGCGGCGCGGTCGCGATCACGCTCAGGTCGCGCAGGCCTTCGAGCGCCATGCCCAGGGTGCGCGGGATCGGCGTGGCCGTGAGCGTGAGCACATCGACCTCGGCGCGCATCGCCTTGATCGCCTCCTTGTGGCGCACGCCGAAGCGGTGTTCCTCGTCGATCACGAGCAGGCCGAGGCGCTTGAACTGCACCTTGTCGCTGATAAGGGCGTGGGTGCCGACGACGATGTCGACCGTGCCGTCGGCCAGGCCTTCGATCGTCGCCTTCACTTCCTTCGCGGATCTAAAGCGCGAGATTTCGGCAACCTTGATCGGCCACTTGCCGAAGCGGTCGGCGATGTTCTGGTAGTGCTGTTCGGCCAGCAGCGTGGTCGGCGCGAGGATCGCGACCTGCTTGCCGCCGGTGACCGCGATGAACGCGGCGCGCAGCGCGACCTCGGTCTTGCCGAAGCCGACATCGCCGCACACGAGCCGGTCCATCGGTTGCGGTGACACCATGTCTTGAATGACGGCGTGGATCGCGGCCTGCTGGTCAGGCGTCTCCTCGAAGCCGAAACTCGCCGCGAAGGCTTCGTAGTCATGTGGCGAGAAGCGGAACGCGAAACCTTCGCGCGCGGCGCGGCGTGCATAGAGGTTCAGCAGCTCGGCAGCGGTGTCGCGAACCTGCTCGGCGGCCTTGCGTTTGGCTTTGTCCCACTGGCCGGAGCCGAGGCGGTGCAGCGGTGCCTCGTCGGCACTGACGCCGGTGTAGCGCGCGATCAAGTGCAGTTGTGCGACCGGCACGTAGAGCGTCGCGGCGTCAGCGTATTCGAGGTGCAAGAATTCGCTCGGGCCGCCATCGTCATTTCCCAAGTCGATGTGGATGAGCCCCACGTAGCGGCCGATGCCGTGGTTCGAGTGCACGACCGGGTCGCCGACCTTCAGCTCCGACAGGTCCTTGATCAGCGAATTGACGTCGCTGACGGCCTCCTGCTTGCGGCGCCGCCGCGCGGTCGGCGCGGTCGCAAACAGTTCGGTCTCGGTGACGAACTGGATCATGATCCCGTCGTCAGGCTCGGACCAGAAGAAGCCCTGCGCAAGCGGCGCGACGGCAATCGCGAAGTGTTCGTCGCTGGTCTGGAACTCGGCGAGATTCGCAACGCTCGGCGGCTCGATTTTGCTGTCGCGCAGCAGCTCCAGCAGGCTCTCGCGCCGGCCTTCGGTCTCGGCGACGATCAGCACGCGGTACTTCGTCGCGCTGACCTGCGCCTTCAAACGGGTCAGTGGTTCCGGCGCGCCACGGTCGACGCTGAGGTCGGGCAATGCACGCGCCCACGTCACTTCTTCATTGCCGCGCAGCGAGAGCTGCGCGTGCTGGTTGCACAGCGCGAAGAATTCCTCCGGCTTCACGAACAACTCTTCCGGCGGCAGGATCGGCCGTTCGCGGTCAGCGGCAAAAAAGCGATGCCGTTCGCGCGTGTCGTGCCAAAACTTCTTCAGCGCTTCGTCGAGCTCGCCGTGAAGCACAAGCGCGGTGCCGTCACCCAAGTAATCGAAGATCGTCGCCGTCTCGTCGAAAAACAGCGGCAGGTAGTACTCGATGCCGCCGCTCGCGAGGCCGGTGCCGATGTCTTTGTAGAGGCGCACCTTGGTCGGGTCACCTTCCATCTTCTCGCGCCAGCGAGCGCGAAAGCGCGTGCGCGCGCCCTCGTCCATCGGAAACTCGCGGCCCGGCAGCAGCCGCACTTCGGGCACCGGGAACAGGCTGCGCTGCGTGTCGGGGTCGAAGGTGCGGATCGAGTCGACTTCGTCGCCGAACAGGTCGACGCGGTAAGGCACCAGCGAGCCCATCGGAAACAAATCGATCAACCCGCCGCGCACCGCGTACTCGCCGGGCGAAACGACCTGGCTCACGTGCGTGTAGCCGGCCAGCGTGAGCTGCGCTTTCAGCGCGGCTTCGTTGAGCTTTTCTTTCTGTTTGAAGTGGAAGGTGTAGCCGGCCAAAAAACTCGGCGGCGCAAGCCGCACCATCGCGGTCGAGGCCGGCATCAGCACCACATCGACCTCACCTTGCTGAATGCGCCAGAGCGTCGCGAGGCGTTCGGAGATCAGGTCTTGGTGCGGTGAGAAGGTGTCGTACGGCAGTGTTTCCCAGTCGGGGAACACCGCGACGCGCAGCCCCGGTGAGAAGAACGGCAACTCGGCTTCGAGCCGCTGCGTGTCGGCCGGCTCGGCGGTGATGATGGCGGTGATCTTGTGCTGCGCGGCCTGCGCTTGCGCGAAGCGCGCGAGCAGCAAAGCATCGGCCGAACCGGTGGGGCGGGCCAGCGTAAAACGTTTTCCGGGGGCGATCGCGGGGAGTTGCATGAGACCTTGGCGCACGAAAAGCAAAGCGCCCCGGCGGGCCTTCAATAGCGGCGTTATTCGGGGCTATGGGGACGAGCGATTATAGAATTCGGGCGCCGATGACGCTCGCCTCCCATTCCGAAGCCCCGCCAGTTCTGTACGCACTCGTTCCGTGCGCTGGCGTGGGCGAGCGTGCCGGCGCGGCCGGGCCCAAGCAGTACGCGATGCTCGGTGCGCGCAGCCTGCTGGCACACACGCTGGCGGCGTTGGCGCGTGTCTCGCGCATCGCTGAGGTCATGGTGTTGCTGTGCCCGGGTGACACAGCGTACGCCGCGCACCTCGACCGCGCCGCGATCTTTGCCCACTGCGGTGGCGCAACGCGCGCGCAGACCGTGCGCAACGGCCTCGATGCCTTGCTGGCCCTCGGTGCCCGCCCACACGATTGGGCGCTGGTGCACGACGCCGCGCGCTGCCTCGTGCGCCCGGAGTGGGTCGACGCGCTGATCGATGCCTGCCTCGACGACGCAGTCGGCGGCCTGCTCGCGCTGCCGCTGGCCGACACCTTGAAATCGGAACGCAACGGCCGCGTCGAATCGACCATCGACCGCCGCGCGAAGTGGCAAGCGCAGACGCCGCAGATGTTTCGCATCGGCATGTTGTGCGAGGCGCTCGACCACGCCGGCGCGAACGTCACCGACGAAGCCAGCGCGATCGAAGCGCTCGGCCAAGCGCCCAAACTCGTCGCGTGTTCGATGGAAAACTTCAAGGTCACCTGGCCGGCTGACTTCGACCTGGCCGATCGATTGCTGAGAACCCGAACGCCATGAATCTACCCCGCGTCAAACCGCCCTTGTGGCGCATCGGCGAAGGCTGGGACACGCACGCGCTCGTCGCCGGTCGCAAGCTCGTGCTCGGTGGTGTCGAGATCGCGCACACGCACGGGCTGATGGGCCACTCCGATGCCGATGCGCTGTGCCATGCGATCACCGACGCGCTGTTCGGTGCCGCCGCGATGGGCGACATCGGCTTTCACTTTCCCGACACCGACGCGCAATACAAAGGCGCCGATTCGACCGCGCTACTGGCCGAAGCGGCGCGCCGCGTGCGCGCTGCCGGCTGGGCGATCGGCAATGTCGACAGCACCGTCATCGCGCAGGCGCCAAAGATGGCGCCGCACATCCTCGCAATGCGCCAGCGGGTCGCGCAGGCGCTCGCGGTGGCCGTCGATCAGGTCAGCGTGAAGGCCAAGACCGCCGAGCAGATGGGGCCGGTCGGGCTCGGGCAGGCGATCGAGGCGCGTGCCGTGTGCATGCTGTGGCGCAGCTGATCGCATCGATCAGCGCGCACTTTCAAGCTGTCGTCACGGCGCTTTCTTCAACCGGATGTGCGCCATCAATCCGCCATCTGGCGCGTTGGCCAACTCGAAACTGCCGCCCATGCGCTGCACGGCCTTGTCGACGATCGCGAGGCCGAGGCCTGCGCCGGTGGCTGCAGTGCGCGCAGCGTCACCGCGAAAGAACGGCGTGGTCAGCTGCGCGAGCTTGTTCGGGTCGGCGCCCTGGCCGAAATCGCGCACGGTCACGATCACCCACGGCCCGGTGCGCGCGTAGCTGACGTTCACGCGGGCGATGCCGGTGTCGTTCGAGCGGCCGTAGCGGCGCGCGTTTTCGAACAGGTTTTGCAGCACGCGGCCGAGCTCGATGTCGTCGGCCATGACCTTGGTGTCGATCGCCACACGCGAGGTAATGCGGATTTGGCTGGTGTCGCGAAACGCCGCCATTTCACGGTCGACCACGCTGGACAAATGCACCGGCATCAGCTTGCTCACGCCGGGGCGGGCGTAGTCCATGAACTTGTCGATGATCGCGTCGAGCTGGGCGATGTCGAGCGCCATGTTGTGCTTGGCTTCTTCGTCCTGCACGCTCATCTCGGCCTCGAGACGCAAACGCGCCAGCGGCGTGCGCAGGTCGTGCGAGATGCCGGCCAACATCACCGCGCGGTCTTGTTCGACCTTCGCGAGCTCGCGCGCCATCCGGTTGAAGCCCATGTTGACCTGCCTGATCTCGCTCGTCAGCGTGTTCTCGTCGAGCCGCGAGTCGAACTCGCCCTCGCGGATGCGGCTCGCCGCGAACGAGAGCTCCTTCAGCGGCTGGTTGATCAGCCGCGCGATCGCGGCCGAGCCGAGCACGGTCGCGAGCAGCGCCATGCTGACCCACAAGGTCAACGTGCTCCACAAAATCGGGCCGGGTCGGGTCGGGTCGACCTGCAACCAGAATGGGTCTTTTTCGATCGAGAAGCCGACCCACAACCCGCTCGCGCCGTTCACCGAGCTCGCGACCAGCGTGTCGGCGCCGAGTGCGTCGCGCAGTTGGTGGCCGATCGCGCGGGTCGCGCGGTCGACCTCGTACGGTTCCGACTTGTCGCCGGGCTCGCGCGGCGCGAGCTTGAGGGATTCCTGGTTCGAGATGCCCTTGATGAGCGCCACGCGGTTGATGCCGTCGCTCGACTGCAGCGCCGCGCGCGCGAGCTTGACCAAGCTCGCGATCTGCTGCGCTTGCTGGGTGGCGCGCGGCTCGAACTCGAGCGCGCGAAAGGTTTGCGTCCATGCGAACACGCCGCTGACGAGCAGCAGCGCGATCAACACGAAGGTGCGCCAGAACAGGCTCAGAGCGAGTTTGTTGGACTTCATCTGCAGGCCAGCCTACCAGACGAAAAAAAGGCTCCCGAAGGAGCCGCTGCGCAGATGGATCAGCTCGTCCCGTCCGGCACAAACACATAGCCCACGCCCCACACCGTCTGGATGTAGCGGGGCTGCGCCGGGTCGGGCTCGATCATCTTGCGCAGGCGCGAGATCTGCACGTCGAGGCTGCGGTCGAAGGGCTCGAACTCACGTCCGCGTGCAAGCTGCGCCAGCTTGTCGCGCGAGAGTGGCTGGCGCGGGTGGCGCACAAGCGCCTTGAGCATCGAGAACTCGCCGGTGGTCAACGCGATCTGTTCGCCTTCTTTGACAAGGCGGCGCAGCGCCAGATCGAACTCGAACGGGCCAAACGTGACGGTTTGTGCTTCGAGTGCCGGGGCGCCGGGCGCCTCCAGCGTCGGCCGGCGGCGCAGCACGGCGTGAACGCGTGCGAGCAGCTCGCGCGGGTTGAACGGCTTGGGCAGGTAGTCGTCGGCACCCACTTCCAGGCCGACGATGCGGTCGACATCTTCGACCTTGGCGGTCAGCATGATGATCGGCGTCAGGTCGTTCGCGGCGCGCAGGCGGCGGCAGATCGACAGGCCGTCTTCGCCGGGCAGCATCAGGTCGAGCACGATCAGGTGCACAGTCTCGCGGGTCAGCAGCCGGTTCAGCGCTTTCGCGTCTTCGGCCAGCAGCACCTCGAAGCCTTCTTGCGTCAGGTAGCGGCGAAGCAGGTCGCGGATGCGAGCGTCGTCGTCGACGACGACGATCCGGTCCGGGCGCGGATTGGCAGATGCGGTCATGCGTAACTCCAAATTTGTAACAGCGCCGATTTTGGACATGAAAAGCGGCTGTTTCCGGCCGCTTTGACAAGCTGTTACACCTGCGTGCGGACCCGGTTTTAGCCCTTCCTCGACGGCTCGAACGTATAAGCCTGCATCGGTCGCGCGCCGGGCAATTCGGTCCGTCGTGCCACCCGAGTTGACCGAACCCGCATCGAGGAAATCGAACATGTCTTCCCGCACAACCCGCCACGCCGTTGCACTGAGCGTTGCCTTGGCCGCCCCGCTTGCCTGGTCGGCCGACACCCCGCCGCCCCAGGGCCTGGTCAGCCTGTCGAGCAGCGCCACCCTCGAAGTCATCCGCGATTTGCTGAGCGTGAGCCTCAACACCACGCGCGAAGGCGCTGATGCCGCCGTGGTCCAGTCGCAGTTGAAGCAAGCGCTTGACGCCGCGCTGACCGAGGCCAAGAAGGTCGCCAAGCCGGGCCAGGTCGACGTGCAGACCGGCAACTTCACGATCTCGCCGCGCTACACCAACAAGGGTGTCAGCAACGGCTGGCAAGGCAGCGCCGAGCTGGTCGTCGATGGACGCGACATGCAGGCGATCGGCCAGCTCGCGGGCCGCATCACGACACTCACGGTCAACCGCGTCGGCTATGCGATCTCGCGCGAGTTGCGCGAAAAGTCGGAGGGCGATGTCTCGGCGCAAGCGATCGGGCGCTACCGCGCGAAGGCGGCCGACTATGCCAAACAATTCGGCTACAGCGGATATGCGGTGCGCGAGGTCAATGTGTCGAGCAACGAGCAGCAGCCGATGCCGCGGGCGATGCTGATGCAGGCTAAATCGATGTCGGCAGCCTCCGAAGACGCGTTGCCGGTCGAGCCGGGCAAGGGCACGGTGACGGTCAACGTCAGTGGCACGGTGCAGATGACGAAGTAGGGGCGGGCGGCAGGCCGGGTCGTCGGGTGTCGGCCTTCGCATACGATGGACACTGCATGAATTGCACCTGTCTGCCATGACCTTCTCACCCCGCTTGAACCAGGTTCAGTGCCTCGGTGCGCGCGGCCTGCACCGGATGGCTTACTGGGAGTGGGGCGACGCTGTCAACCCGCGCGTGCTCGTCTGCGCGCATGGGCTTGCGAGGCAGGCGCGTGACTTCGACACGCTGGCGCAGGCGATGAGCGCTGAGTACCGCGTGGTGTGTGTCGATGTGGTTGGGCGCGGGCAGTCCGATTGGCTGGCCGACGCGAGCGGCTACCAGATCCCGGCTTATGTGGCCGACATGGTGACCTTGCTCGCGCGATTGAACGCGAAGACGCTGCATTGGGTCGGCACCTCGATGGGCGGGCTGATCGGCCTCGGCCTGGCCTCCCTACCGCAATCGCCGATCGCCAAGCTCGTGCTCAACGACGTCGGTCCGACGATCCAGTTCGAGGCACTGGTGCGCATCGGCACCTACCTCGGCCAGCCGCTGCACTGGAACACGGTCGACGAAGCCGCCGACTACCTGCACGCGATTTCTGCGAGCTTCGGCCCGCACACACGCGAGCAATGGCTGGCGCTTTCGCGGCCGATGCTGAAAGCCGACGGTCACGGCCTAAAGCTGCACTACGACCCGTCCATCGCGCTGCCGTTCAAATCGATCACGCCCGAGATCGCCGCTGCCGGCGAGGCGATGACCTGGGCCGCCTTCGATGCGGTGCGGTGCCCGACCTTGCTGTTGCGCGGTGCCGACTCCGACCTGCTCAGCCGCGATACCGCGCGGGCGATGACCACGCGCGGTCCGAAGGCGCGGTTGGTCGAATTCGCCGGTGTCGGCCACGCGCCCACGCTGGTCGCCAGCGACCAGGTCGCCGCCGTGCGCGAGTTTTTGTCGGAGCCGCAAGCGAGCCCATGAAGACCGGCGTGCTGGACGCGCGCATCGACGCCGCGCCCATCGTTCACTTGATCGATGAACACCCCGACGCCGCCGCCGAGGCCGCGCAACTGGTGCGTTCGCGTGCCTTCGCCGAGCCGCTGCTGAGTGGCCAGTTGCTCGACACCGGTGAAGACGCGCTGACCCACGCCGACGCCGTCGCTGCGATCCTGCAAGGCATCGGCGCCGCACCGGCGATGCGCGCGGCCTCCTACCTCGTCTATGCCGGCGACTACCTCCACAAGCCCGACGAGGTGATCGCGAAGGCCTTCGGCCCGTCGCACGCGAGCCTGGTCGTCAACACCCGCAAGCTGGTGCAACTGCAGCGCGCCGCGCGCGAGGCCGATCTGGGCACCGAGGCGCGCGCGCAGCAGACCGACCGCGTGCGCAAGATGTTGCTCGCGTTCTCGCGCGACCTGCGCGTCGTGCTGCTGCGCCTCGCCTCACGCTTGCAAACGCTGCGCTTTTTCGCGTCGAGCAAAACGCCGTGCGCGCCGGCGCTCGCGGCCGAATCGCTGCAGGTGTTCGCGCCGCTCGCCAACCGGCTCGGCATCTGGCAGATCAAGTGGGAGCTCGAAGACCTGTCGTTCCGTTTTCTCGAACCCGAGAAGTACCAGCAGGTCGCGCGCCTGCTCGACGAGCGACGCGTAGATCGCGAGCAGCGCGTCGAGGCCTTCCGCCAGCATCTGGC
>ENA-OBIO01000060-OBIO01000060.1-metagenomes-genome-assembly--contig:-NODE-60-length-67036-cov-23.8446_pt1 | contig 67036 bp, 64 predicted proteins | sample MGYA00153383_OBIO01 | MGnify analysis MGYA00153383 | reverse complement strand
GCTGGATGGAGAATTGATGATCATTGTGACTCAACAATCGGTCAAGACTGCAATCTCGGATTATGGGAAACGCTGGGGAATAGAGACGCTATTTGGCATCCTAAAATCCCGTGGATTCAATCTGGAGGATACTCATCTGAGAGAGATGGAGCGATTGAGTAAGTTAGTGGCGCTCTTAACGCTAGCGATGGTTTGGGCGATTCGAGTGGGAGAATGGCTAACGGTTCAAACCCCGATTCCGATTAAGAATCACGGTCGCAAGGCAAAAAGTGTTTTTCGGGTCGGCTGTGACCATATTCGAGATGGCATGATCAATTTCAATATCGCCAGACAGCAGCTATTGCAAGCCATTCAGTTTTTGTCCTGTACTTAGAAGTTGCTGAGATTTCAGCTCTGCGATCGCTACCAAAACTATTGATACTTGAAGAGATAAATGTTCGAGTAAACTTCCAAAAATAGGTAGTGCCATTAAGTAAAGGATGGAGGAAAGCCAGAGGATTTTTTTGTCCTCCTCGATTGCAGCCCTGATATGACGATTGTAGTCTCCAATAAAGGACCCGATCGCCCCAATATGATTTTCAATTTTCTTAGCAAAGGACAAACTTTTACGCACTAAACTCGAAATTCTCTGTCGTAGAGTATTGTTCAGTCTTTCGATGTAGCTCGTTTTCCCACTTTCTTTCCTCACCGCTTCATGCCGTTGGTGATGCGGCGGTGAGGGAGTGGCTGACGGGGATTTTGCCTGTGCTGGCTTGTGTCCATGAGAAGCGGATTATTCATCGGGATATTAAGCCGGATAATGTGATTTTGCGATCGCGGGATCACACGCATGTGCTGATTGATTTTGGGGCGGTGCGGGAGACGATGGGGACGCAGATTAATGTGAATGGGAAGAGTACGCAGTCGATTGTGATTGGAACTCCGGGCTTTACGCCAAGTGAGCAGGCGGCGGGACGGGCTGTTTTTGGCAGTGATTTGTATAGTTTGGGGTTGACGGAGATTTATGCGTTGACGGGGAAGATTCCGCAGGAGTTGCCGACCGATCCGATGACGGGTGAGGTGCAGTGGCGATCGTATGCGCCGTCGGTGAGCGCTGGGTTGGCCAATGTAATCGATCGGGCGATCGCGCCTGGGATTCATTCACGGTTTCAGACGTCGGCGCAGATGTTGAATGCGTTGTTGGTGACAGATGCACCGATGGGAATTCCAGGGACGGTACTGTCACAGCCGAGTGGAGCACAGGCGACTTAGTAGATAATAATGATGTTTGCCTATTAATCTTTGGCCAATATTTCCCAAGAATGTTTTGCTGGATTCATTGCTAGCCTGAAAATGATAGGTTTTTCATCCACTTTTTTCTGATTGATAATGTATGAAGTTACAACCTCAACTTCCGCACTATTAGCATCCTCTCGAATTAATTTTATCTTCTCAAGATTAACTTTTTCTACTGTGTCACCCCACCATTCTCGGAAGCTTTGAAATCCTTTTTCTTGCTTGCTCCTCCGTTTTTCTGAGAGCATCAGCCATGCGTCATTAAGCTCTCTCTCATTAATTTTACGATAAAAGGATTTGATGAAATCTTCAGGTGATATTTTATCGGGTTTTCCACTAGACGGAAGCGAACTAGGAGCAAGAGATGAAGTCTCTAACCTCGGAAACCCTGACTTCGTATCCTCTGGTATCGGTATAGTACCCAGCTCGTCTTTCTTAACTGGGAATAAGTAGATAGTTATGTTTCGATCCTGTGGAATATTTAAATTTGGATTTAATTGTCGATCAAGCGCTTGATACCCCACCTTGCTTATAAACAACTTCGTCGTACTAGTTTTGGGTACTTTTATATCTATAAATCCCGTACTATCTGTATATTCAATAACGGCACCAGATAGATAAATTAATTCAGTTTTAGCGTTTGGAACTGATTCTTTAGTATTTCCATCTCTGATGTTAATACGGATATTAACATTTTCAACAAGCGGTGAAGAAATTGAAATTGGAGATGGTGTAGGAGTTGTATTACCTGGAATGTTAATAACTCCAGTTTTCAACCCAGAGAAAGTGACCAGTCCTCCAGTTAAAATAATAGCAGCTAGCTTTACAGATCCAGGCAATCCTTCAAAAAATTATTCATACAAAAACAATTTAGAAACTAAATGAGACAAGTAAATACTAGTGGAGCGCTGCTCCGCGTTACTTAGCCTCTAAGTCTCAATATTATACCGTAAATACATCAGTGCTCATCCGTACAACTTGGGATGAAGAATATTCTATGATGATTGTTCTTATCCTCCGATATGATTGCACTTTGATCGAAAGAAAGCAACGCACCATGTAAAACCGTGAGTCAAGTTGTCTGCTACATAATAGCGATCGGTACATTCATTGCCACCACGATCGCTCTATTCGTCTGATGGATTGACGATCGCACCGCTACTTATTTTGGGGACGTGCGATTTTCCAAGGGAAAGGCTTCGCCAACGTTTTCTCGTGGGTCGATCGTCGGATCATCGATTGGGGTTAGTTGGAAGTATGCGATCGCCCTCTTCGGCTGATGGGTTGACGATCGGCCTTCCACTCTAGCTTTGAGGAAGTGCGATGGGTTTTAGGCGATCGTTGGTCATCGATCGGTGGATGCTATCCAGCGTTCACCCACAGTTGCCGAATTTTACAAATCGAATCTTCAAAGGGATAACGAGAGTCGATTAAACTCGGCATCCTTGGATTCGATGACCGGCAGGCGGTTCGATTTCGGTATCCCCAATCGTTCATGTGGGAGCGTTCTGCTAGCAAGCCTGATGTGGCTGGCGAGACCTCAGACTGATGCTCGATTGATTGATGAATCAGGGCGCATTGGACACTGAGTCGATCGAATGTTCAGCTAAGTGAAAATGGTAATGAGAATGATGGCTAGCATGAACAAATGAATGGACGTGAACATGATCCTTTAAATGAGAGTGACCATGTTCATGCCAAAATCCTTGATGGCTAGATGGAAAACATTTTACCACTAGCCCCAACACAACAAGACCCCCTAATCCGATCGTTCCACTCATCAAGAAGTATGACTGAGAAGCCGATTGAGAAAGCAGTCCAGCGATCGGATAGGCCATCACCCACCACAGATGGCTCCAGGCAAAATGTGCGCCATAGACCCGACCTTGAAGCTCCACAGAAATGCGATCGGCAATCAACATCTGGGTCGATACATCCATCACCGATTGCCCCACCCCTGCCAACGCCCACAACGCCATCAAGCCCCAAAGGTTTGCACCCTGGGCCAACAGCATCACGCTAGTTAAGAGAATACAACCCCAGACGAGTAGAGTCTGGCGATGATTTCGGGTGCTGACTCGATTCAGACCCACTGCTCCGATCGTCGCTCCCGCCCCAAAGGCCGCCATGACCCAGCCATATTCTAGGGTTCCAAAATGCAGTGAACCCTGGATATAGCGAACGGTATTAATAAGGATTTGTGCGCCGGAGAGTGCGGCGATTAACTGCAACAGCAACCCATAGCGCAACGCTCGATCGCGCCATAAACAAACCGTGCCAACACTTAGTTCACGCCAAAGATTAGACTTAGAATTCGCACGAGTTGCCACAGGGCTCAACTGATTTGGAATTGAAATAACCAACACAGCAGCGATCGCAAATGTGATGGCATCGAGAAAGAAGACTTGTCGCACTCCCACAAACGTAGCAACCAGCCCCGCAATCCCTGGACCCACAGCGCTCAAAAGCTGATAAGTCATACCAGACAGGGCGATCGCTTCTTGATAATCGGATTTCCCCGTGACTAGCGGAAGCGTTGCTTTGTAGGTTGGCGAAAAAATGCCATTGAACACATTCAACCCAAAGACGATCGCTAAAAGATGTCCAGATTGACGAACAAAGGGTAACAACGACATCAAACCCATCCGCATCAGATGCGTTATCAACAGAATCTTCTTACGACTCACTCGGTCCGCGAGCAGCCCAGCCCAAGGAGAAACCAACACAAAGGCCGTCACCCTTAAGGTCAACGCAGTAGCGAGCCAGGTACTTCCACCGACCGCGCCTGCCATCTCGTAGGAGAGTAGAGCCAATCCGACCCATGTCAACGCATCGCCTAGGAGATTAATGGTTTGAGCGGCGTAAAGGGTGACAAACGCACGATTCTGGAAAAGCGATCGAGACATTAACCGACAACCTTTTTTGAAAGAGGACTTAACTCTAAACTGTTTTACGACCCTTTTTGATCCTGCGATCGAAAGCGACCCGAAACAAACGCGCGTACTTTTAAATGTTTTGTCTTACGACCTGTCACCCGTTTACGCCACATCCGAAAGCTGGACGCTTTCATCTCGCGCCGCATCACCGCAATCACCTGTTTCTCATCTAACCCAAACTGAAGTTCAATGGCTTCAAAGGGAGTGCGGTCTTCCCAGGCCATTTCGAGAATGCGATCGATCGCTTCAGAATCTAAATCAGGATCTTGCATGGGGAACTAATAAATATTTATCCAATTATAACAGTCACTCAATAGGCAGTGCCTACGGTTACGACGGTGCTTCGAGCATCGGGCAAATGGAGACATCTAACAAAGTCTATCCTTCTCAGCTCCTCAACATGGGATAATAGAGATGTATAGACTCCTGTTTCCTCGTCATGACCCTTATTATCGCAGGCGATCGTTCTGGTAGCGGCAAAACGACCGTCACTCTCGCTATTCTTGCTGCACTGCGCGCCAAAAAACTCTCGGTCCAATCCTTTAAGGTGGGTCCTGACTATATTGATCCAATGTTCCATGCCCGCATGACCGATCGCTCATGCTACAACCTCGATCCTGTCCTTACCTCTGAATCCTACGTTCAGCGGTCATTTCAGGTCCAACAGCAGACAGCAGACTATGCGCTAATTGAAGGGGTAATGGGCCTGTTTGATGGAGCAGCCGAACCCATTGGCCTTGGGAGTACGGCCTCTATTGCTAAGCTTTTAAAGACGTCGGTCCTATTAGTCGTCAACTGTCAGAGCACCTCGCAGTCGATCGCGGCGCTCATCCATGGTTATCGGACGTTTGACCCGATGGTGAATGTGATTGGAGTTGTGCTGAATAAAGTGGGTAGCGATCGACATCTAGCATTGTTAAAAGCGTCAATCGCACCGCTACAAATACCAATCCTCGGCGTGTTGCGGCGTGAAGATCAAATCGTATTGCCCGATCGACATTTAGGACTTGTTCCAACGGATGAGTTGCCGCAGTTGACGCAGGTATTTGAATCGTTGGCGGCGCTAGGATTACGATGTTTTAATTGGGCGAAGTTATTGCCGTTGTTGAAAGTGAATTCGATTTCAGATTCCCTAGCTTCGTCAACAATTTCACCAACAATAGTGTCGCCTGTTTTCAAGGGCATTCGGATTGCTGTGGCGCGGGATTCAGCGTTTAGTTTTTACTATGCGGCTAATCTAGAAATTTTACAGGCGTTGGGGGCGGAGTTGGTCTTTTGGAGTCCAATGTGGGATGAAGAACTCCCGAAAAAGGTTCAGGGACTCTACTTTGGCGGTGGATTTCCAGAAATGTTTGCCCCAACCCTAGCGGACAATCAAGAGGTCCAACGATCGGTACGTCAAGCGATCGTTGCGGGAATGCCGACTTATGCCGAGTGCGGCGGGTTGATGTATCTGTGTACAAGCATCCGAGATTTTGCAGAACAAGACTATCCAATGGTAGGGATCATTCCTGCACAGGCGGTGATGGGAAAACAGTTAACGCTAGGCTATAGAAATGTAGTAGTTAAAACAGACACACTAATGCTACGTAAGCGCGATCGAATTCGAGGTCATGAGTTTCATCGATCGGATCTAACGGTACGATCGATGTCGCCGTTATATCATCTCACGCGATTGGAACAGGATAAAACTGAACCTGCGATTTCCGAGGGTTGGAGTAGTCGCAGCTTTCAGGCATCTTACTTACATCTTCACTGGGGCGCGACGCCAGAATTGCCCCAGCGATGGCTTCAAGCCTGTCAGGATTGGAAAATGGGGCTGGGATAGCCGTGAGATCGGTGACAGCCCATGGGCATTATCCGAACCACTTTGACTGATGGAATGGGTACTCGATCAGTGTGGGCTTGTCCGGCAGAAACCGATCGGGGAGCAATACCTTTTTCGTTAATGTTTGAAATCGCCCGATCGGCATTCCAGTCTTTTGCTTTTTCAATTCTGACACCTTCCAAAACAGCGCCACCGGACGACGATCGGGAACAGTTGCAGGCGGACGATGAATGGCTTTCCCGCGATATCGTCCGCCACCAGAAGCCGCTTCTACTCCCATATAAATGCCCTTCCAAGTGACTTCCGGATTCAGTGGTAAATCACCTGCTGCATTAGCCGCATAAATAAACATCTCCAACGGCAAGCCGTTCCGCGCTTTTTCCACGTCCGCAAAGGCTTCAAATTCCATAGAGCCATAAATCAAAAACGCAGGGTGAATCTCCTGCTGATATTGGGCAGACACACACTCTAATCCAGAGAGCAAAAACGCTTCAGGAACTGAAAATAGAACAGCAAGATTACGAGAAGTATCCATGGGGAAAAGAGGCTCTAAAACAGGTGAAAAGTCAATAGAAACAGGGCGATCGAAGAGATTAAAATCCAGGATCTAACCAAATTTCACCTTACTAGAGAATGTGAACAATCGCACTGTTGATATCCGTGCGAAAATCCTATGAATTCATCACATAGCAACGCCGATCGCCCAAATCCATCCGCTAGGTTAAATTCAGGTCAAAATTAGGTCAAGATCGCGCCACCGAGCAGGCGGGTGTAGCGGTAGGCCAGTTCAGCCTTCATGGCGGCCCATCGTTCTAGGGTTGGGTCTCGATCGATCGCCTTTTGGGCCGCATCCCGCGCAATTTCCAGCACCTCTTGGTCTTCCACTAAGCTAGCCAGTGCAAAATCGGGCAACCCCGACTGCCGAGTCCCAAGCACTTGCCCCGGCCCTCGGAAGCGCAGGTCCATCTCGGAGATGAAGAAGCCGTCTTGAGACTGTTCCAGGACTTTCAGCCGTTGACGAGCGGTTTCACTCTTGGAACTTGTCATGAGTAAGCAAAACGACTGGTCTGCGCCCCGACCGACCCGTCCGCGTAACTGGTGCAACTGCGACAGCCCGAAGCGTTCGGCATGCTCAATCAGCATAATGCTGGCATTGGGGACATCAACGCCCACCTCAACGACCGTCGTCGAAACGAGAATTTGAGTTTCTTGATCGCGGAAGGCGTTAATAGACGCATTTTTATCCGCAGAGGAAAGCTTGCCGTGCAGGAGTCCCACTTTCAGATCAGGAAATACCGTATCTTGCAGATCTGCATGGGCTTGAACGGCTGATTTTAAGTCCAGCTTTTCCGATTCCTCCACCAGCGGCAACACCACATAAACCTGTCGTCCGTCTGCAATTTCTCGCCGCATGAGATCGTACGTGGCCTGTCTGTCCTTTCCCGCCACCAGCGTTGTTTTGATCGGTTTTCGGCCCGGTGGCAATTCATCGATTTGGCTTACATCCAAGTCCCCATGCAACGTCAACGCCAACGTTCGGGGAATCGGAGTTGCGGTCATTGTCAATACATGCGGATTATCGCCTTTTTGTTGCAGTCTTGCACGCTGCTGCACCCCAAATCGGTGTTGTTCATCAATCACAATCAGACCCAATTTATTGAACTGTACCGGATCTTCGATCAACGCATGGGTTCCAACAAGGAGCGGCAATTCGCCCGTGAGCAATTCGGCATGGATTTTGCGGCGCTTAGCGACTTTGGTCGAACCCGTGAGCAGTTCGACAGGGAGATGCAAGAGATTAAACCATTCGACGAGCTTGCGGTAGTGCTGTTCGGCGAGGACTTCCGTGGGGGCCATAAGTGCGCCTTGGTAGCCCGCCTGGATGGCCGCAAGTAGCGCAATAACGGCAACGACGGTTTTACCAGAACCCACATCGCCCTGCACCAGACGGTTCATCGGAACGCTTTTTGCAAGGTCGCCATGAATCTCTCGGACCACGCGAGACTGTGCGCCTGTTAATGTAAACGGCAACACTTGATGGAATTCTTTAATCAATGGTCCTTCGGGCGCTAGGACAACGCTGGTTTGTTTGACCTGTTGTTGGTAGCGCCGAGAAAGCAGGCCCAGTTGCAAGTAGAAAAACTCATCAAAAACCAACCGTTTTCGGGCCGAATCTAGCGCATCTCGATCGTCCGGAAAATGAATCTGTGCGATCGCGTCTTGGATTCCCATGAGTTCATATTGTTGTCGCATCCCTTCGGGCAAGGTTTCTGCTAACCGTTGGGCCGCTGGGAGACCTGCCACCATCGCCCGCCGCACGAGTTCAGCCCCGACGCCATCAGTAAGCGGGTAAATGGGAACAATTCGCCCGATCGTCGTTGAATCAATCTCGCCATCAAATTCTAGGATTTCAATCTGCGGATTATCTAGCGTCATTCCATACTGCGTTTCTTTCACCAAGCCAGATGCTGCAACGGTTGCACCTGTGGGATGCATTTTCTTTTGCTGTTCCTGCCAGCCTCGCCCAGAAAACCTAGTTCCCATAAAAAAACGACTCAGCTTCATTTTTCCAGACGAGTCTTTGACCGTTAGATCAAAAATAGTGAGCTTGTTGTTTTTTACGGTTGTAAAACAGCTACACGCAGTGATGGTTGCTACGATCGTTGCACTGTCTCCGGCCTTGAGTTCCCGAATCTTCGCTTGGCGTGCATAGTCAAGATGCTCACGCGGGTAATAATACAACAGATCGCGAACGGTAAAAATCCCCAATTTTGCAAGTTTCTCAGCACTCTTCGGGCCGACTCCCGGCAAATAAGTCACGGCTTGTTCCAAATCAGGAATCTTGCCGGACGTAGGTTTGGCGATCGACCCAGCGATCGGACCTACCGCAGGACTCGCAACAGAATTTACAACGGCTTTGATGCGAGTATCAATGTCCGATCGAGCACCCGTCTGACCTGCAACATTCGACAGATTTGCAGCAGGACCGCCAACCGATCTATCAACCGATTTAGCAGACTCAACCGATTGCTTCAGTTGATATACGGTCCGACGAGTTTCGGCCACCAAGTTCTGCCGTTGCGCAAATTCCATCCCTTGGTAATCGCCGTACTGCGAAGCAAGGGCTTGGAGTTTTTGCCGATCGCTGCGGTCCACAGCATCCGTCGGCTCCCCAAGCGCAATTTGCAGGAATTCACTGAACCGATAGTGGTTCCCTTGCAAATCATTGAAGCCTGCTTCCGCTTCGCAGGAGAGCGCTTTTTGGAGCCGAGTGAAATCCACCATGCTTACCTACGCCTCACATGCAAAACGCACCAACTGACACAAGCGCTGACGAAGGGTTTCCATGCCTAGGCGCTCCTTTGCCGAGATATACAGCGCTTGCGGATATTCATCTTTCGCGGCCATGAGCCGATCGCCGTCCACCGCGTCTACTTTATTGAACACAATGATGGCCGGACCGGGCGAAATGGGAAGCTGCGACAGGATTTCCATCACCGATCGAATGTGGCTTAACCAAGCCGGATGGGACAAATCCACCACATGCAGCATGGCATCAGCTTCAGAGACTTCCTCCAAGGTCGCCCGAAAGGCATCCATCAACGGCGGCGGCAGCTCATGGATAAATCCCACGGTGTCTGTCATGAGGATCGATCGGGTTTCTTCTGTTTCTGCATCCATCACCACCAATCGCCGCGTCGTGGGGTCTAGCGTTGCAAAAAGTTGATCCGCTGCGTATATTTCAGAACTCGTCAATGCATTCACGAGTGTAGACTTCCCAGCGTTGGTGTAGCCGACAATAGCAATGCTCGGAATCTCTTCGTGTTGACGTTTTTGACGAAGACGCGATCGATGTGCTTGAAGTGCCGTCACTTCCTGCTGCAACTGACTAATGCGCCGCTGAATCACTCGCCGCTCGGTCTCTAGCTTGGTTTCCCCCGGTCCCCGCGTTCCGATTCCGCCGCCCTGCTTGGACATGGCGATACCTCTACCAACGAGTCTAGGCAGCATGTATTCCATCTGTGCCAGTTCGACTTGGAGTTTCCCGGCTCCGGACTGCGCCCGTTGCGCAAAAATGTCCAGAATCACTTCGGTCCGATCGATGACGCGAATCCCAATTTGATCTTCTAGGTTGCGTCGCTGAATGGGCGAAAGATTGCGATCGAACACCACCAAATTAGCGCCCAAACTCTGAACCATCAGCGCAATTTCCTGCACCTTCCCCTCGCCTACGACGGTTTTGGGATGTGGACGCGATCGTTTTTGACGTAACACCTGCAACACTTCGCCGCCCGCCGTCTCGACCAGTCGCCCAATTTCCTCAATGCCATCCTGGTAGCGCGTTGGCGTCACTTGGTCCGTTTGCAAGCCCACCACTAAGACGCGATCGCTGTCCCCATCGACATCCTGACCGATGAACGCCCGTTGGAAATCCGCCTCTAGCTCCTCAACAAATTCAATAAAATGTTGTTCCAGCAACTCATCCACCGCCATCGGATTCGAGACGCGCCATCCGGTTTCTGGATGCGGAATCAAGTTACACCAGTACGCCTCCTTCACATAGCCCGTGCTCCCCCCGCCGCGTTTCTGAAACCCCGTCCCCGTCAATGTCAGCACCACCAACGAATCCAATCGCTGCATCGCCATGGCCGTCAACGCCGACTCTCCAGGGGGTTCCAATTTCAAATGCGTTGCCACACAGCGAATCCCACTCAAACGCTCTACCCCATAGCGCGGCAGCTCGCGGGGCGGAATTTGGGTCTGACGCGGCGTCCCAACACCAACGCGAATGACCTGTCCGCGCCGATTAATGTACGCGCAAATCGGTTGCCCAATCTCGGTGCTGACCGCTGCTAGTCGTTGGGCAAACTCTGGCGTACTGACGCTATCAATAGGCAATCGTTGATGATAAATTGTCTGAAGCTGCTTGAGCTGGCTGGGTTTGAGTCCTTGAAGCTTGCCGTGAATAGTTTCGATATGCTGACGCCTAGTTAGTGCTACAGCTTCTATTTTAAAAGAAACCTAGCCAAAAACGATCGCCCTTTTCTGAGAAGTCTATTTTTTGATCGATCGATCGTCCAATCTCGGCTATTGACCCACCCATTGCTGAAGACGATCGGCCCCCTTATTCTGCACCGCTTTTTGACGTGTGAGGCGGTGTTGAGTCACTCGTACAGCACAATCCCGCCTACAATAAACATATATTTATTATTTTCAGAGGGTTTGTGAGTCTTGCAGAACTCTTTCCCCAGCTACAACCCCTATCGAGGGAAGATAAGATAGTGGCGATGGAATTTTTAAAACGGGAGTTAGCGATCGAGTCTCTGCCTTGTGAGATGACAGCGTGGGGAGTTTCATGGAGAGTCTTGATCGTTTTCCGGATGATTTTGTGAACGTGCGGGAACAGCCGGGTTTAGATGTTCGTAAGGAATGGTAAATCATGCAATTTATTTTGGATACGAATATTTGCATTTACGTGATTAAGCAGAAACAGATTCCACTGCTTCAGCGTTTTCAAACACATTCCCCATCTGATATCAGAATTTCTGCAATTACGATCGGAGATTTAGGGACGGGAGACGTTGGGGTTGATGGATGGATTGGAAAGGATGAAGCAAGCGTGCGATCGGTGGGCCGCTCAAATTTCAGCGGATTGGGATATGTTTTGATAATGGCTTTTTAATTGAGAATTTAAAACTTGAGCACTCATTCAGACTGTAAGAAGTGGTTGTCAAACCCGGTTAAATCCCCAAAACCTAGACTATTTGCCGTCAGAGCTTCTAGGTTTAGGAAATTTTCCGATATCCTTACTTCGCAGTCCCTCGATAAATCCGATCGGATTGTTCAGCAGTGAGCCAACTTGCCTGTAAACCTGCACTCGATTGACCGTTTGCAGCACCTTTGGGCGTGTTGTTGCTGCTGCTAGCAACGATCGGGGGAACATTAGTATGATCAAAACCGCCGGGACGAACTTCTCGGGCTTTTTTGCGGTCTTCAGGATAAATGTGGCTCTGAGGTGGCTCGAAGGCGTGGCTATCAGGATTATAGGCTAAGATTTCACCCGTCTCAATTTCGTAAATCCAGCCGTAAATATTTAGCTTGCCTTGGTGCATCCGCGATCGGACCACGGGGTAGGTCCGCAAATTATCGATTTGGGTCAGAATATTTTCTGCGACGGCAATGTCAGCGAGTTCTTCGCCTTCATAATGGCTATAGTTTTCCTTCAGAAGACGGCGGGTGGCTTCGGTGTGCTTAAGCCAGTCGTACACCAAGGGCATATCCTCTTGGAGCTTATTGAGCTGGAGCAGCCCTTTCATCGCTCCGCAGTGATTGTGACCGCAGATGATGACTTGTTCAATATTCAGGGCATGGATGGCATATTCGATCGCCGCACCTTCCCCACCATTCGCCGCCCCAAAGGCTGGAATAATGTTTCCCGCATTGCGAATCACAAACAGATCGCCCGGATCCGCATCTACAATCAAACTCGGCACAATCCGAGAATCCGAACAGGTAATGAACAAGACGCTTGGGTGTTGCCCTTGTGCCAATTGTTCAAACAAATCCCGGTTACTGGCAAAGTAACTTGACTGAAATTCTCGCAAGCCCCGAATTAGATTTCTCATCGTGTCCGTTCTAAAGTTTTGCGCATTGGACTTCTATTGTCGGACAAGATGGGAACGGGGCGTGAAGAATTTAGGCCAGTCCTTTAGGCAACTTTTGGGCGGCGACGGAGAACTCCTGCGGCTCCGACTGCGGCTAGCCCGAGCAATGCCATAGGTTCAGGGACATCTTTGCTGTTGCGGACACCGGAGACAAGGACGACCAAATCGTTATAATCGCGATCGCTGCGGTCCAAACTGAGATCTTCCATGCCGAGGAGAACAGAATTTTTATCGAATAGGGTATCAGTACCGCCAATGTTCAAGCGAGTTTTGCCATTCCCTGTGTAGGCAACCATTTGCTGGGCGGACCCTGCATTGAGGTTGTTTTGGGAGTAGACGGTCAAGAGATCAGGGCCTTGGCGATTGAGATAGAACCCGTACTGGTTACCGAAGTTTTGGACAATGCTATTGCCGACTTGGACGGAGCCATTGGCGAGGAAGTTCACCATGGTTTTTGCGCCTGCGGTAATGCCAGATGTCACTCCACCGAAAAGTTCAATTTTGGTGTGGGGGTCACTCAGTTTGTACAGACCAAACTTGTTCTTAGGAGCATAGCCTGCCACGGAGAACAAGTAGCTTCCAGTGGTGGTGCCACCTGCGGAGGTGAAGGTCTGTGCTCCGGAGTAGCTGGTGGTGTCAATGGTTGGGCCAGCGGTTGTGACGCTATTGACGAGGTTTTGTAGGGAGCAAGAACCCGCACCCGTACCGCCAACGCAATTAGTATCCCAAGAGGTGCCGAAGCTTACGGCTTTTGCGGACTGTGCGCCTAGTGCGCTGAGGGCGGAAAGAATGACGGTGGTGGTGACGGTTGTAACTAAGGTCTTAGCGTTCATGGCTGAATGAGTCCTATAAAAGGTAAACGAGTGTAGGAAAAATCCTGTAGAAGACAGTTGAAATCAGTGTGTGACTGCGTTTCAGTTCGATCGTCTCCGTGTTTCCATGTACCTAATATGGCCTTAGGTATTGCAGACGACAAGAGAATCCCTGTGTATTTACGGATGGTTTAAAAAATTCGTGAATTTCGTATCGTTTTGCTGAACTTGAGGGGATCTCTCTCTAAGTGCTGATGTCAGGAGGGTTGTGGCGTTCAGCTCATTATCCGATCGCTTCAATGGGCTAGGATAAGAGACAGCGTACTTAAGTGCTGTACTTAGAAGCTTTTATGCAATCTGCCACCATTGTTGCCATTGCCACCGCTATTGTTCCGCAGCAGGGAAGCGTAGGCATCGTGCGGATGTCTGGGGAAAATGCTCTGTCTATTGCGCGGATGGTGTTCGATGCGCCAGGAACGCAGGCGTGGGAGAGTCATCGGATTTTGTATGGTTATGTGCGGCATCCGAAAACGAAGGTTGTCATTGATGAAGCGCTGCTGATGATCATGTTGGCACCGCGATCGTATACCCGCGAAGATGTCGTCGAAGTCCATTGCCATGGCGGAATTATGGCAGTGCAGCAGGTGTTGCAGGTGTGCATTGAGTCGGGTGCGAAGCTAGCGCAGCCGGGAGAATTTACGCTGCGGGCCTTTCTGAATGGACGAATTGACTTGACTCAGGCGGAGAGCATTGCGGATTTGGTGGGGTCAAAATCGGCACAGGCTGCTACGACCGCTCTAGCCGGAATCCAGGGAAAATTGGCGCAACCGATTCGGGAATTGCGAGGAATTGCGCTGGATATTTTGGCAGAAGTCGAAGCACGAATTGATTTTGCGGACGATTTGCCGCCGCTGTATGACGATCGGATTGTGTCGAGCATTGACGCCGTGATTGAGCAGGTGACCCAGATACTAGCCACCGCCGATCGGGGTGAGTTATTGAGATCGGGACTCAAAGTTGCGATCGTCGGTCGTCCGAACGTGGGGAAATCGAGCCTATTGAACGCCTGGAGCCAAAGCGACCGGGCGATTGTGACTGACCTTCCTGGAACCACCCGCGACGTCGTAGAATCGCAGTTAGTCGTCGGTGGAATCCCGGTCCAGGTCTTAGATACCGCCGGAATTCGCGATACAGAGGATATAGTTGAACGCATTGGAGTCGAACGATCGAGAGCCGTCGCCCAAACCGCTGATTTGGTATTGTTTACTCTCGCAGCGGATCAAGGTTGGACCGACGGAGACCGTGCGATTTACGATCAAATCAGCGATCGTCCTCACATTTTCGTCATCAATAAAATCGACATCGCCGATCCCACCCCCCTCATCGAATCCATCACCGCCCAAATCCCCAAACCCAATCCCCAAATCGTCCAAACGATCGCCGCCCAAAACAACACCTTTGGTGGGTCCGAGACCAACGGCATCCCTGACCTCGAACGCGCCATCTTATCCCAAATCCATCAAAACAAAACCCAAGCCACCAACCTCGATCTCGCCATCAACCAACGCCAAAGCGCCGCCCTCACCCGCACCAAAATCGCCCTCGAACAGGTCAAAGAAACGATCCAAAACCAGCTCCCCCTCGACTTCTGGACAATCGATCTTCGAGGCGCAACCCAAGCCCTCAGCGAAATCCTCGGCGAAGACGTCACCGAATCCATGCTCGATCGAATTTTCAGCCGTTTTTGTATCGGGAAATAGCCATTAGGTCAAACGTGCCGCGATCGAACCCAGCACTTTTCAGTGAATTACACGGTAAAATGATAAGAATGATGTACTTCGCATGATTTCTGGGCTAATCAACGTGCAACTACAGACCTTCACCCAACTACCCACTTCATCACCATGACGTTTCTATCAAACCTGATTCACCGCTACTGGTTCAAATCCCTCCGCAAGAGCTATCCTTGGAGCGCCATCGGCCTGTGGGGACTGCAAATCCCCTTTGCCAAAACCCAAGAATCCCGCTTGCAGCTTTATAGCCGAATGCACCGCGCCGGAATGCGACTCAACTTTGGTGAACTCAGCACCACGATCGCCGAAACCTCCCTGCCCCAATACTGGATTTTCTAGCCCAACGATCGTTATGCAAACGCCAACCCCCGAGGCAGCGCCTCAACCAACCCCTCAGCCAACACCCGAGAAGATCCTATGCCAACACTGTAAACGAACCGCAACCAACGGGATTAAATGTCAGGGGATGTGTGTCGCAGATAGTGATTACTAACGCCGATCGCTTATCATAATGAGCACCTTCGAGACCGCCCATTCATGAGCAACCCACGCCTTCATCCTGACACGATCGCCGCGATTAAAGACCGCGCTGACATCTACGAAGTCGTGTCTGAACATGTTGTCTTGAAAAAACAAGGCAAAGATTTTGTTGGACTGTGTCCCTTCCATGACGATAAACGCAAACCGAGCTTCAGCGTTTCGCCCAGCAAACAATTTTATTACTGTTTTAGCTGCGGCGCGGGGGGAAATTCCATTAAGTTCTTGATGGAAATTGGCAAGCGATCGTTTGGCGACGTGGTGCTGGATCTCGCCAATAAATACCAGGTCCAAATCAAAACCCTAGACGCCGCCGAAACTCAGGAATACCAGCGCAAAGTTTCCACCACCGAACAACTCTACGAAATCCTCGCCATCACCACCAAGTTCTACGAACACGCCCTGCGCCAACCCGCCGGAAAACCCGCCTTCGACTACATCACTAGAGAACGAAAGTTCAGCCCCGAAATTCTCCAAATCTTTCAAGTCGGCTACGCTCCCGGCGGATGGGCAACGTTGTATAGCTATCTTGTAGATCAAAAAAATTATCCCGTGTCGCTCGTGGAGCAAGCAGGATTGATTGTAAAACGAAAAGAAGGCGATGGCTACTACGATCGATTTCGCGATCGCTTAGTGATTCCGATTTTAGACGTGCAGGCGCGTGTGATTGGATTCGGAGGACGCGCACTAGGCGATGAGCAACCTAAATATTTGAACTCACCCGAAACAGAGTTATTTGACAAAGGTAAAACGCTATATGGACTCGATAAAGCCAAGACCGCGATCGCCCGTCAAAACCGAGCGGTCGTCGTAGAAGGATACTTCGATGTGATTGCACTGCACGCCGCTGGAATCAACACGGCGGTAGCGTCACTGGGAACAGCCTTGAGTGAGTATCAAGTGAAAATGCTGGCTCGCTATACTGACGAAAAGCGAATTATTTTTAACTTCGACGCCGATCGGGCCGGGTTACAGGCAACCGAACGCGCGATCGGGCAAGTAGCCGACATGGCTTACCGGGGCGATGTGCAACTCCGGATTTTGAATATTCCAGAAGGGAAAGATCCCGACGAATTTTTAAAAAACAATTCCGCTGATGCCTATGAACAACTTATCGAAGATGCGCCACTGTGGATCGACTGGCAAATTCAGCAGGCGATTCAGAAGCGCGATCTGACGCAGCCCGAACAATCCCAAGCCGCCACGGAGCAAATTGTTAAACTGCTGGGAAACTTGCCTAACCCTACCCTGCGCACCTATTACATCCAGAAATGTGCCGAACTTCTAGGCCAAGCCAACCCGAGCTTCATCCGGCAAATCGAGGAAAGTCTGCGGCTCCAGGTCAAAGGCCAACGCTGGCATGGCCGATCGAATAAGTGGCTCACCCCCGGCGATCGGAGCCTGCTTGAAATCTGCGAAGAACAGCTCCTCCGAATCTATATCCATGCGCCCCAGCATCGCGAAACCATTCTCGATAGCATTGAAGAACACGACATCGGTTTTGATTATCCACCGACCAAATTTCTATTCCAGCTCGCCCGCGAAATACAGCGCGAATATCCCACTCACCTCGAATTTGAATCTGCCGATGCGCCAGACCTGCTTTCAATTTTGCGCGATCGCAGTGCCGAATTTCCCACCAACATGTCCCAAGTCTGTCGCTATCTCCAGCTCGACGAAACCACCAGCATCAACATCGAACGCGCCGAACTCATTATCCGATCGGCCTCAGCCACCCTAGAAAAAATCGGTTGTGAAAAACGCAGTCGTCATTTCAAAGCCCTCTGGGAAAAAACCGACCTCATCACCGATCGCGAACTCAGCGAACATTACCAAAAGCAAATGCACACCGAAAAGCAGCGCATCCAAGCCCTCGATCGCCAACGCCACACCCAATTCAACGACCTCGCCAACACCCCCCTCACGTAAACTCACCACCCAATTCCACCCCCAATCCCAACGTAGGATGCGTTAAGCGAAGCAACGCATCACTCTTCTAGAGTATTGTTGACTATCATTCATCACAATATAACGTCTCCCGAGTCGATCGCCCCGTCATCGGATTCACACCCGCCGCCGTCTTACACAACATTTTCCGCATATCCTCCCGAATATCCGCATCCGTAAAATCAGCCCCCTCAATCTTGCTTCGATCGAGCTTTGAATTCGATAAATACGCCCCTTCGAGATTGGCATTTGTCAGATTAGCGTCCGTAATCCGCGCACTCTCCAACGTCGCAAAACTCAAATCCGCCCCCGACAAATTGGTCAACTCCAAATTAGCCGCAAACATATTCACCGCTTTCAACTTGGTATTACTCAGATTCGACTCCCGCATATTAGTATGATTGAACTGCGAATCCGTCAGATCGCGCCCCGAAAAATCAACCCCAATCAACACATCTTTGGTGTAGTCATCTGCGATCGCAGTAGGCACACTCACCCATCCTATTAGCAGCATTCCGATCGCCACCACCACCATCAACCGTCTAAAAACCTGCATCATAATTTTTACCATACTGCAATCTAAAATAATCTGCCCTTCACTCTCCGATCGTACCTTACCTTTGGGTACCCTAGCTGCAATCTAACGTGAGCATTCGCAATCCGCAATGAATCTGCAATGAATCCGATCGACGATCTTGGAAAACTCGGCGAAAACCTCGTGGCAGAGTGGGTTATGAGCAAAGGAGGACAAGTTCTCGCAACCCGATGGCACTGCACATTCGGCGAAATCGATGTCGTGGCCCTAAACCCAGACGGCGATCTCATTTTCATCGAAGTCAAAACCCGCAGTCCTCGCAACATCGATGAAGATGGCGTCCTTGCCGTCACCCGAACCAAACAGCGCAAACTCATCCAAAGTGCCAAACTCTTTCAGCTCAAGCACCCGCCCTACCACGCCCGCAACTGCCGCTTTGACATTGCTCTCGTCCGTGCCCGATCGCCGCAGTCCAACCTAAACCCCAACCTGAGTCTTAACTTAAATCACCCGATCGGATTTAACCGAACGATCGGGTGCTACACCCTCACCCTTGTCAACTACATCATTAGTGCCTTCGACACGCAGCGCTAAAATCTCAGACCCAACATCTCAGACCAATGTTTCAGGACAATAGCCTAACCCTTGCACAAACTGCTCTCGAAATGCCTCAATTTCAACCCGATCGGGACGACCGTGTGAGACCACCACAATCTGATACTGATGCATCACTTCAATCGGCGTCTGACCGTTCTCAAGGTTCCAAAGCGCCATTTTAAGGCGAGCATTGGGTTTGTAGGCAATGCCTAGCTCATTTAAAAAAGCGGTAAAATCGCCCGCTTGACGATCGTCAAGGGGTGTTGAAAACTTCACCCGAATCACCCAGCCATCCAAGCGATGAATCACCGTCATGAAGCGCAATGGCAAGTAATTTCGGACATGTAAAAATTCTACAATCCTTAAGGTTAGGCTGGCGTTCGCTAGATAGTAGAGATGATCCATAGTGGTTTCCTGCAAATCTAACGGCTACAATTTTTGGATGTATTTACCATTCAAGATGACCAAGATACACCTAATCAACGAGGGAAGGCTGTGACCTAAGAAACCTTCATAGCAGGCTCAACGTCATAGTATAAAGAAATCATTAAGATCTACATCTAATCATACACTCAAATTTACAACTTTTCAATTGAAACCCACTCTCCTCCACCCTCGATCGACCACCATGAACCTAGACCTCGATCGTCAGCTTTCTAGCTATAACTATGCCTTGCCAGAGGCTAGAATTGCCCAAAATCCAGCCGTTCCTCGCGATCACTCTCGTTTATTGGTCCTGCGCGATCGGACGGATCACATCCACGAGCACTTCTATGACCTCGATCGGTGGCTTCAGCCGGGGGATTTACTTGTTTTAAATAAGACTAAAGTCATTCCGGCAAGCCTCCATGGGCAAAAGCAGACGGGCGGCCAAGTCAAGATCTTGCTGCTGGAAGAATTGGGGTTTAATGAATGGCTGGCGCTGGTTAAGCCCGGACGGAAGCTGCGACCCGGCACAGTGATAACGTTTAATTCTCACGAGCCGAATGTGCCCACGTTGAGCGCTACAGTCATTCGCCGCGACGACCCCACCGGAGGGCGCGTGCTGAAGTTTACGGTAGGCAAACCCTTGAGTGAACCTTTGGATTCACAGTCGGCGCAGTCAGTGCTATCGGTAATAGACGCCTACGGTCATATGCCGCTGCCACCTTATATCACCGAATCTGTTTCTCAGCCCGATCAGTACCAAACGGTTTACGCCGAGACTCTAGGTTCGGCAGCAGCCCCGACCGCCGGATTACACTTTACGCCGGAGTTGTTCGATCGCCTTGCTCTTAAAGGAATCCAGTGCGCCTTTGTGACCTTACATGTTGGCGTCGGTACGTTTCGCCCTGTCGCATCCGAAGACATCACCCAGCACGAGATGCATGGTGAATGGATTGAAGTGCCGTCGGAGGTTGTAGAACAAGTGAAGGCTACCAAAGCCAACGGTGGCCGGGTGATTGCCGTCGGGACCACCAGCGTCCGATCGCTCGAAGGGGCATCCCAACGATCGGGCAAGCTAGAACCCTTCTGCGGCAAGACCCACATGTTCATCTATCCCGGCTATGAGTGGCGCGTTGTGGACGGAATGATCACAAATTTTCACCTGCCAAAGTCGAGTTTGCTGATGTTGGTGAGCGCACTCATCGGTCGATCGCGGTTATTGAACTTGTATCAAGAGGCGATCGATCGAGAGTATCGGTTTTTCTCCTTTGGCGATGCAATGCTGATCTTGCCCGAAGCGAAGACTTAAAAGGGATATTTCCCGGATTCTTCTAGGCGCTGCGATCGATAAATTCCGGCCTGACCGGAGCAGAGATAGCTCATGACGCAAGCGATCGCCATAAACACGCCCGATTCAGCGCCAAACAGTTCAATGCCCATCAACGTTGCAGCGATCGGCGTATTGGCCGCACCCCCAAACACCGCCACAAATCCCATCCCTGCCAGCAACGGCAACGGCAATGCTAAAACGCTGGACAACGCATTGCCTAAGGTTGCGCCAATGAAAAACAGCGGCGTCACTTCACCGCCTTTAAACCCCGACCCGATCGTCAAGGCCGTCAATCCGATTTTGCCCACAAAATCCCAGGTTGGCAACGGCTCCTCAAAGGCTCGAACGATCGTCGAAATCCCTAAGCCGCTATAGGTGGTTGTCCCGATCGCCATCATTATTCCAGCCACGATTAAGCCGCCGATCGCTGTACGTTCTGGGGCATAGACGATTCGTGATTTAAAAACCTGGCTCACCCAATGCGTTAATGTCGCAAAACCCATCGCCGCCAAGCCAAACATAATTCCCGCTGCGATCGCCGAAACTAATATCGTTGGCGTCAGAACTGGAATACTAGGAGCATGACGATACACCGTATGACTCAGCCCCAAACTCAACGTCACCCGATCGCCCACAATCGCCGCGATCAAACAGGGAAACAGCGCCGTATGACGAATTGTTCCGATCGTCAACACCTCCAGCCCAAAAATAGTCCCCGCCAGCGGCGTTCCAAACACCGACGCAACTCCACTGCTGAGACTCGCCATCAGCACAATCCGTCGATCGGCAGAATTTAGACCAAAAACTCGCGTCAACAAGTCTCCCAGTGAAGCTGCAATTTGGAGTGCAGTCCCTTCCCGACCTGCCGACCCGCCGAATAAATGGGTTAGCGTCGTCCCCAGCAGAATCATGGAAGCCATCCTTAAAGGAATAGTCGCAGTGGGATTATGAATTTCTTCAAGCAGCAGATTATTTCCGGCCTCAATCGACTTGCCCCACCGATGATACATCCACCCACTAACCCATCCACCCAAGGGCAGTAGTACGATCGCCCACCCGTGCGTCGCCTCTCGCCACCCCGTTGCCCCATTCAATGCAGCAAGCAGCACTGCTGAGCCAACTCCTGCCAATGCCCCAACGCAGCAAGCGAGGAGAAACCACTGACTAAGTTTGATAAAAGTCTTAATGGATTGAGAAAAGTACACAGGTGTCATGGAGGACTATGGGATAGGGAAGCCATCGAAAAATCATCTAATGAATTTGCTAGAATCACACTCATCTAAACCATTTTTTAAAATTGGAGTTAATAGCTTATGAGTCTTCTCACCTCTCGTGATCTCGAAGCGGCCCTGAGCGAACTGTCGGATTGGAGCTTGAAGGATGGGAAATTGCATCGCCAATTTAAATTTTCAAATTTCACCGATGCCTTTGGTTTTATGACCCAGATGGCCTCTTACTCCGAATCTGTTGGCCATCATCCCGAGTGGTTCAACGTCTACAACCGCGTTACTGTTGAGCTAACGACTGACGATGCTGGTGGTATTACGCAGAACGACATAGCCTGGGCAAAAAAAAGCAACACTTTAGTCTAGTTTCCCGGACCTCGCTTCTACCCATAGAAGAATGACTCATCAGCACCACGGGTTTGGAGTGAGGTTCGGCATTATGTTATCTCAAAATTTTCAGTTTTCTAATGTCGCAGGATCAAGTTTTACAGCCTGTGAGACCTCCGACGTTGATACCCAAGATGCGTTGTGGGATTGCGCACGATCGGATTCTTGGCGTCATCTCGTGGCTCAGGTCGAATCTAGTCTATGTCGGGAAGAGCGATCTCGTCAGGCTTTAGACCAGTTGCAGCAGCTTGCAGAAGAGCAAGGGGCAAACACGCAGTTTTTACTTAAGGCCATCATCCGCGAAACGGTTCGTCTCACCATGGAATGCTTGTCTGAAGCGAAGACCCGGCTATCGTTCACGTCTTCAGGCCAAGTGGAAGAGAGAGTTCAGCCGATTCAACCGATCGAGAAGGTTGTGCCCGTCCCAACCGTACAAGAAAAGCAGGCCCGCGAGGATGCCGCGATGGTCGAGGCGCTTAATCACGCCTTGAAATCTGCTGAAGTGCCCTCACTGCTCGATCGACTGCGGTTCGGACAGACGAAGCCAGCTAAGCTTTCTCCAGAAGTGCTGCATCAGCAGGCGATCGCATCACGCACCCGCGACCTTCATGCTCTTTGCCATCACGTTCATGCCGTGCGCCTCAGTCTCGGACTAGAACTGAAGCAAATCCACGCCGAAACCTTCATTGGCTTGCATCATCTACAGGCAATCGATCAAGGAAAAATCGATCGACTCCCGGAAGACGTCTATCTGCGCGGATTTTTGCGTCGATTAGAAAAATGTCTTCGCCGTCCTGAAGGCGACCTAACCAGCCGTCTGCCCGATGCGGTCTCGCCTAAAAGCATGGGGCGATCGCTTCGACATTCATCCCAAAATTCATCCCAAAATCCGCAGTCCACTCAGACTCCCGCGCCGGGATTTAATCTTCCCTTCCAGCCCAACTACGCCTATCTCACCTATGCGGCACTCATAGCTAGCGGCATCTTTTTGATTTCCAACCAAGGCTCTCCTAAGAGCACCCTTACACCGATCAAAATAGACGCCCAACCGCCTGCCCCAGCCACGATCGGCAAACCGCAAAAGATGTCTAGCGAATCCGTGCAGAAAGCCCAAATGCGCGTCAGCCAAAATGTCTCTAGCCCAGAAATCTTTGCCTGAAGCGTTAATTTCTTAAATAGATGCCTGACGGAAGCCTTTCCGACATGAAGCTTCCGCCCAAATACCGATCGGCCCTTGACTAAAGCCCCATCTTGTTACAAAGTATTAGAAGTCCTGCACCCCACTGTTAGGGGTATCACGGAGTACAGAAATTTCTATATCAATATTGAAGTTTTGCTCTTTGGTTCACCAGCGACTCTGTTAACGCGAACATTGTGTCGAGGGTTCACGGTGTAGATAACTACAGCGATTGAGGTCCCGGATGTTTTGCAGAAACACGATCTAAGGATTTTTACAAGAATGGCTACTGCAACTGCTGTACAGATTAAGTACGACATCAAAGATATTGGCCTAGCGGCTTCCGGCAAACAGCGTATTGAATGGGCAAGCCGTGAAATGCCCGTTCTGAAACAAATTTGTGAGCGCTTTGCGAAGGAAAAGCCTTTCGCAGGCATCAAGATCTCTGCGTGCTGCCACGTCACCACCGAGACCGCTAACCTCGCGATCGCCCTCAAAGCGGGTGGTGCTGATGCGATTTTGATCGCAAGTAACCCGCTTTCGACCCAAGACGACGTCGCAGCTAGCCTAGTTGCTGACTATGGCATCCCCGTTTACGCATTTAAAGGCGAAGACGACGCGACTTACCACAGACATGTGCAAGTTGCCTTGGATCACCATCCTCACATCATCGTGGATGACGGTTGTGATGTTGTCGCGACCATGGTTCAAGAGCGTCCCGGCCAAATCTCCGAACTCATCGGAACCACCGAAGAAACCACTACGGGCGTCGTGCGTTTGAACGCGATGTTCCAAGATGGCGTGTTGACCTTCCCGGCTGTCAACGTCAACGATGCTGAAACCAAGCATTTCTTTGACAACCGTTACGGAACCGGCCAATCCACCCTCGATGGTATCATCCGCGCCACCAACGTCTTGCTTGCGGGCAAAACTATTGTGGTTGCAGGCTACGGCTGGTGTGGTAAAGGCTGTGCAAGCCGCGCACGCGGTCTCGGCGCTAACGTCGTTGTCACCGAAATCAATCCTGTAGCTGCGCTCGAAGCGGTCATGGACGGATTTCAAGTGATGAGCATGGACAACGCTGCCAAAATCGGCGATATCTTCATCACTGTCACAGGCAACAAGCACGTCATCCGCAGCAACCACTTTGACGTCATGAAAGATGGCGCAATGGTTTGCAACTCGGGTCACTTCGATATCGAAATCGATCTTGAATCCTTGAAGAACAAGTCCACTGAAGTGAAGCTCGTTCGCAACTTCACCGAAGAGTACAAACTCAAGAGCGGCAAATCCGTCGTAGTCATCGGCGAAGGTCGCTTGGTAAACTTGGCAGCGGCTGAAGGCCACCCCAGCGCTGTGATGGACATGAGCTTTGCAAACCAAGCACTGTCCGTTGAGTTCTTGGTTAAGAACCAAGGCAAGCTTTCGGCAGGTGTGTACTCCGTGCCTAAGGATCTCGACCAAGAAATCGCCCGTCTGAAGCTCCAAGCCATGGGTTTCTCAATAGATTCCTTAACTGAAGACCAACTGACCTACATTAACTCCTGGACCTCTGGGACGTAAGCGTTTGTCAAAGCAGTAGGACCCTAACCCGTCTTGCTGCTTGAAATTTTCAAGGGTTTAGATGCTAATCCAAGACGATCGAATCTGCTGTTGAAAAACGCAGGACCGACCGTCTTTTTTAATGTTTACCCCAATCGATGTCTCAGCCACAGTCCGAGCATCGGAAGCGCGATCGCATATCGTCGTTCAGCGCCGTAGATTAATCCCTTCCCTTCTAAGCTCGATAGCGCACCTTGAAGCGTCCCGCCGCGTGAAAGCTGATGTTTTAACATGTACTCCTTGGCGTGGGGCCGATCGGTCGGGTCTAGCGCCAAACTTTCAAGCACCCGAACTTGCGTACTCGGCAACAACAAAATCAACGACTCGAACGTCACCGACAAATCTTCCATCAGCGACACCGAACTGCGATACACCTGATGCGATCGCACACTCGACGACACCCCATGGCGATAGTCCAGCCAGATCCGCTTTGCCAGTGCAATAGCATCCCCAAAATGGCCCTGAACCGTATCTAAAAATAACCGAATGGCATCCTGATCCAAATTCAATTCAACTTGCCGCATTACCGCCAGCAACCACGATCGCATGGCCGCATCACTCACCGGAGCAAGGACCACCGACACCATATCCGGCTGTTCACTCCAGTTTTCGGCCACGGTTGCCACGATCGCATAACTCACCCGTGCCTGCACCTGAATCTCCTGACGAAGATGCTGTTCCCACTGGCCAGAGCGATCCCACGATCGAATGTGCGGAAAGTTTTGGAACACCAGCACCACCCGGCAATCTAACGCCTCGGCCAACGCCTGCGGCAACGCGAGGAGGATTTGAAACAACTCCCACTCAGCGGCAAACTGCCATAACAGCTTGGCCTTCCCCGTGCCACTCGTCTCCAAGAGCAACGGCGACACCGCAATAAACTTTTGAACCAAGCTTAACTCCATCGGAGACTGAAAGGCATTTAGCATCGCATCCGCGAACAGCCGCAAAAACCGCGAACAATCCGTCGATCGCAAAAAATCAATCTCCACAACCTTCGCCCCGAGCCTCCGCGCCGCCGATCGGATGAGCGTCCGCCGACCGACCCCCGGCACCCCCGTCAACACCAAATCGCCATCCAACCGCAAAATCTCACTGACCCGATCGAGTTCCTCCGATCGTCCCACCAACAAACTCAGTGGAGTAACACTAGATGCTGAGTTCGACGCAAAAGGATTCATAGAGATAAACTTTTCTAAATTAAATTAAATACTAGATTAAAGGCTGAACCAAATTAAAGATGCCTTATAGACATCTCACAGGTATCCTTCAACAGATGCCTAAACCTGGCACTTACTGTAAGCGATCGGGTGCCTATTAAGACACGCACTAAAAAGTAGTGCTAGGCTTGAAAATTATGGCACTATTATGTATTACTCCAGGACTATAAGACCTCAAGGGGGCAAATCTGGACTGTGTTGTCTATTGTTCTTTACCGGTTGCATAGGCCCTATGACACGTCAAGATCTCTCTATTCAGCACTCGCCTACGTATGATGCGCTCTGGCATACTGAGTCTACCCGCCATACGCTAGATCTGCTTCAAAGTGACCTAGACCAAGGACTTAGCGCCCAACAAGTCGCCGATCGTCAGATTAAGTTCGGGCCAAACGAGCTAGAAGAAGCCGCAGGTCGAGGAAAATGGGAAATATTGCTGGACCAGTTCAAAAACATCATGCTTGTGATGCTGATTGGTGTTGCGATCGTCTCAGGAATTCTGGACTTTCTGTCATGGCAAAGCGGCACCATGAAGGCCGGAGACATTCCATTTAAAGATACCATCGCTATCTTGGCGATCGTCATTTTGAATGGCCTGTTGGGTTATTTCCAAGAAAGCAACGCCGAAAAAGCCCTGGCGGCGCTGAAAAAACTGTCTTCTTCGATCGTCCGCGTCATTCGTGATGGCAAAATCTCTGAAATCAACTCTAAAGATCTCGTCCCCGGCGACATCATGCAGCTCGATGCCGGGGTCCAAATCGCCGCAGATGGTCGCCTGCTTGAAGCCGCCAGCTTACGAATCCGAGAATCAGCCCTTACCGGAGAAGCCCAAGCCGCCAGTAAAGAACCCGGCCAAGAACTGGCTGAAGACGCTCCCCTAGGCGATCGGCTCAACCTTGTCTACCAAGGCACCGAAGTCCTCCAAGGTCGCGGCACCGTCGTCGTCACCCGCACCGGGATGGACACTGAACTGGGAAAAATTGCCACCATGCTATCTGGGGTTGAAAGCGCCCCAACGCCGCTACAGCAGCGGATGGACCAGCTCAGTAACGTGCTTGTCACCGGGTCTATGTCCCTCGTAGGTCTGATTATCGTGGTGGGAATGGGCTACTCCTGGTTCAGCACCGGAAAATTTGAACTCAAAACCTTCCAAGAACTCGTCGAAATCTCCCTCTCCATGGCCGTCGCGGTCGTTCCTGAAGGCTTGCCTGCCGTCATCACTGTCACCCTAGCGATCGGGACCCAGCGCATGGTCCGCCGCAACGCCCTGATTCGCAAACTGGCCGCCGTCGAAACCCTCGGCTCCGTCACCACCATTTGCTCCGACAAAACCGGAACCTTGACCCAAAACAAAATGGTCGTTCAAGGTCTACATACCGCCTCTCTCGCCCCTCGCATTAGCGGCGATGGCTATACCCCCCAAGGCAAATTCACCTTCAAAGGAGAACCTATCCAGCCGATCGAGTTTGCCGAATTGCGATCGCTTCTTCTCGCCTGCGCCGTTTGTAATGATGCGGTTTTGCAATGTGAAAACCGAACTTGGAGCATTCTCGGCGACCCAACTGAAGGCGCACTCCTCGTCGCCGCTGCCAAAGGAAGTTTTGAAGCCGATCAGTGGAATGCAAAACTGCCGCGCGTCATGGAAATCCCCTTCACCTCCGAGCGCAAACGCATGAGCACCGTGGTCAAAGACGGCTCAGCGCTAATGCAAACCGAACCGGGCATTCTCAGCGCGCCTCATCTCATGTTCACGAAGGGATCGCCCGAACTCGTTCTAGAAAACTGCACCCAAATCCAAATCGGGGAACAGGCCGTAGCTCTGAATGCTTCCGCTCGCAAAGAAATCCTCGATCGCAACGACCAACTCGCCATGCGAGGACTACGCGTCTTGGGTTTTGCCTACAAACCTCTGACGACCCTCCCAGCGGAGCGCGACCTCGAAGGTGCTGAAGCGGAACTCATTTGGCTAGGTCTCGTAGACATGCTCGATGCGCCTCGGCCCGAAGTCAGAGACGCCGTTGAAAAATGTAAAACGGCGGGCATTCGCACGATCATGATTACCGGAGACCACCAGCTTACCGCCATGGCGATCGCCGTTGACTTAGGCATTGCAAATCCGGGTGACGCTGTTCTCACGGGGCGTGAACTAGAGAGAATGAATCCCCACGATCTCGAAGAAGCGGTTGAGAACGTCAGCGTCTACGCCCGAGTCGCCCCCGAACACAAACTCCGTATCGTCCGCGCCCTCCAATCCAAGGGCCACATCGTCGCCATGACGGGCGATGGAGTCAACGACGCCCCAGCCCTGAAACAAGCCGACATCGGCATCGCCATGGGCATCACCGGAACCGACGTCAGCAAAGAAGCCAGCGACACGGTACTGCTTGATGACAACTTTGCCACGATCGTCGCCGCCACTGAAGAAGGCCGAGTGGTCTACACCAACATCCGACGCTTTATCAAGTACATCCTCGGTTCTAATATCGGCGAAGTGATTACGATCGCCGCCGCTCTTCCCCTAAACGTAGGCGGAGTGCCGCTGTCCCCGCTGCAAATCCTTTGGATGAACCTCGTCACCGATGGCCTTCCTGCGCTAGCCTTGGCCGTCGAACCGGGCGAACCCGATGTGATGAATCGCCCCCCCAATGACCCCAAGGAAAGCATCTTTGCACGGGGAATGGGAGCCTACATGGTGCGCATCGGCTGCGTTCTTGCGGTCATTGCGATTACGCTAATGTACTGGTCCTACCACTACTGCACAAACCCAGCAAACATCACAGAGTTGCTGGTCGCCGATCGATGGAAAACCATGGTCTTCACGACCCTCTGTCTCGCTCAAATGGGGCACGCCATGGCCATCCGATCGAACACCCAGTTAACAATAGAACTCAATCCCTTGTCTAACCCCTACGTCCTTGCTTCTGTGGTCCTCACCTCCCTCCTCCAACTCGCCCTCATCTACATTGAACCGCTGCAAAGGTTCTTTGGTACCCATTATCTCAGCCCGGTAGAACTCCTCGTTTGCGTTGGGTTTAGCCTGTTAATGTTTGTTTGGATTGAGATGGAAAAACTCTACCTTCGGTTCCGATAGAACCGGAATTAATCTAAGAGTACGGATTGATTGAGTTAATGTTCTCATACCCCCAACCCTCTTCCTAGTTTGAGAGAGGTTGGGGAATTTTCCCAATCCATTGGCCTTTCCCAATCCATTGGCCTAACTCTAACCGCAGGGTTACAGAACACGATTTTTCGCCGTATCGATCGTTGACAAAACCCAATCTCGATCGCTTTCACTCAGCCCTGGTAACCGATTAATTAATTGCTCTTGCGAATAATCGATGGACAGGTCCAGTCTTTCCCGCTGATAGGTTTCATCCAAAATGGCTTGCAAATCAACAATAGCGTCGGGAGATTCTGGTCGTAGAGGCACCAAGAAATGTGGGATTGGATCTTGCAAGTCAAACCGAAATAAATCAGCCTCAGGCCGATCGAAGGGTCGGCTAACTAAGATTCAGTGTTGCGATTCGGTTGCGCCTATCATTTCCATCGGTTGCCCTAATCGCAACACATCAATTTCAATTAGATTCGTCATTGAAGTTAGAATTTTAGTCTGTTTGGCTTCATAAATCGATCGACCTTTTCCCGATCGTTTATTAGCAGGCGACAACACTTCAATGACCGTAATCAGTTCTTTAGTCGCTACCTCACGCACTTCTAAGTAGTGTTCCTTCACGTCCAAAGGAATTGGTAATTGAACGCGCAGAGGTCGAGTCAAAGTGCTGACAGATCCTTCAGTGCCGCGAGAATAATCATTATTATTCCAAACATCAGGCTTGACCGCGACATCTGCAATGCCAAACGATACTCCGAGGATTATCGAAGCTTTGGTAAATTTGTTGCTCAATAGGAACTCGGTACTGCGGCGCAATTTGGTCCGCGATCGCATCTGCGATTCCGACGATTAAGCGGTTATGAACCTGATGCCAAAGCTCAGGATGTTCGAGATAGGAATTCATGCCAGGGAAGGGATTTAGCATTGATGACCGCACTTCCATAGATTGCTCAATTCCAATCTACGCCGAGTCAACCGATCGGTCGTGATGGGTCTATTTGATGTTTTGTTTTGCGATAGAGTGATCGAGAATTAGATTTTGACCCAAAACCATTCCAGGAATTGCTGTGAGGAAACTTATACCTATACCTATCAGTAAATAATAGACTTCTATGTACTGGTAAGGTTGAACTGACAATTTGCGCAAGCCATCAATGATTGGATTTAGTATGCCTATTATCTGCAAAGGCGTCAGAAGCAACCAGTACAGAATAACTCCTATGCTAGAAGTCAATAAACCACCTATTAGTACATTGAGTGATTTACGAACAATGCGAATAAAGCGCTGTCCTGACTGAATCTTCGTTCCGTAGCTTGGGGTCGGTTTATTTTTAAATTGACCAAGACGCTGAGCTAGTTTTAGGATGAGTCTGACTACAAAAAATACAGCTAGACTTGGAATGCTGCCAGAAAGCCAGACTCCGATTAAAACTATTTCAAAGCTTTTTGCGAGGAGGATCACTGTGGCATTAATGACTACAACCGAGAGGATAGTTGCTAATAATGGAATCTTTTTTATTTTGTACTTAGACATTCTAAAAAGGGGAACTATGAATCGGATTCTGGCTCCCCCCTTTTTAAGGGGACTTGGGGGATCGAGTATTTTGAGACTAACAGAGGGCCTTTTCAAACACCCTCTTAGAATTGACCTGTGGATCACGATTGGCCTTGAATCGTAGCGGCGATCGCTTTTGGAATTTCAGGAATTTTCCAGTAGCTATTGTGAGCCGTGCCGCCATAGAGGACCGACAAAATGGTGCCCTGCGTTACGCCCATGAATTTCTCATTGAGGGTGTTAGTTCTGACTACAACATCGGATACTGTAACGGAGGCGTTTGGCCCGGTGGCTCCGAGAAACTGTTCGCTGACGCCTTCAAGGGGATAGGCGATCGGGTCGGCGGGATGGATATAGTTGTTCCAGGGCAGGGGTTTGCCTGTTTTTTGGCGAAGATTCTGCAAGAACACTTGGAGTTCAGGCACCAAATCATGGCCGTTTTCTTCAGCAGTATTAATTAGGTTAAACAGCGCAATGGGCGATCCCATGGTGTGGATGCTCCCTAGCGTCAGGCCCACATTTGGATTTTCTCCTAGACCAAACAGGGTGTTGCGAATCTGCTGGATGTAGTTCCAAGTTTTTGGATCCGACTTTTCAAAAGACGAGCTGACCCAGCGCTTGGCAAATAGGATATCCATTAAAATCACCGTGCCCCAACTATGGGTGACCAAATGCAGTCGATCGCCTGGTTTGACAATCTCCACCGCTGTCATTGCGCTTTCATAAATGCGGGCTACCACCTTCGCACCCACGGCACGACTTAGGTACAGCGCTCCATCTCCGACAAAATCTAAGATTTGATCACTGCGAAAGTTTTTAAACCACAGCTTGTCCCACGCACTGGATTGCTGCATTTTCTGTCTAAGGTTGATCAATGCTGGCTCCCCACACTGCCCCCAGAAGCAAGAAATCGGCTTGACCGTGGCATTAGCCCCCAATACTTGAGCGATCGGCTTAAACAATGACTGCACATTATTCAAGAAATCCTGCTCCGATCGAGATCTTACACCATGCACAAACAACAAATAATCAGTTGACATAGAGCTTTCTCTCTTCCTAGTCTAAAGAACACAAACAGTTTTCATGGCTGCAATGAATAATGCTTCACAAGCTAGGATAGCGATTCCTGGAAGAGCTAGCACAATAATCCTATTAAATTTCTGTTAACTAATGTATTGTAGAAATCTAGTGCAGTGTTCAAACCTCCCGTCGCCGATTGGCGAACCAGGCTTGCAGTTGCTGTCGGCAAGATTCTTCTAAAAAACCACCGATCACTTCTAATCGGTGGTTTGAAAGGGGGCTATCTGGAAGATTAAAAACACTACGTACCGCTCCTGCCTTCAGGTCATCCGCACCATAGACGAGGGTTTTGATGCGGGAAAGGCCAATGGCACCAGCACACATGGCACAGGGTTCTAGGGTGACGTAGAGGGTGCAGTCGTTTAGGTGCCAGTTGCCTCGGATGAGTCCAGCCTGCCGCAGAGCTAGGATTTCAGCGTGGGCTGTGGGGTCTTGATCCTGCTCTCGACGATTGGAGGCTTGGGCGATCGGTTGACTGCTTGAATCCACTATAACGGCCCCGACCGGGACATCTCCAGCAACACCAGCGGCAGCGGCGAGGTCTAACGCTCGGGACATCCACCGATGATGACGGTAATACTCGGATTTCCCATTAGGCTCTCTAGTCGGAACGATCGCCATGTCTACTCTAGACCACACTCCGAGGAACGCCTTCGAGGGCTTCTTCTTCGGTATTAAAAATCTCAAACACCGAATCCATCATGGTGACTTCAAACACTAAGCGCGCTTCAGGATGAACGCTACAAATCCGAAAGCTTCCGCGAACCTTGTCCGCATCCCGCATTCCAGCCACAAGCGACGTTAGCCCTGAACTATCGATGAAGTTCACCTGACCGAGGTTGACCACGACGTGACGACTCTGCTTCGAGATGCACTCTTGTAAGCTCAACCGAAACTGCCAAGCCGTTGTGATGTCTAATCGCCCAACGGGAATCAACACAACAATAGTGTTGCCATCATGGGTTGTATAGGTTTTCTGGTCCATGTGCATCCCTCCCTGTTCCACATCAATCACGGTGCTTACCTAACTTTAGATTAACTAACCCTGTCCAGTTAGTTATGCCCAGAAGCTTCATCACAATCACAGACTTGATTAAGTTTTGAAGTCACTCTTAAAGAAAGTTCAAGAATGTCATCTCAAATACATAGTTTAGATCTGTTGCTTTAATTTACAGAACAATCGGGATCATGACCGGATATTTTTTGAAACCCAACGGTGAAACGCACAGAACCTAATTAACCTTTCCAGTTCACCCAGTCTTGAGGCTTGAGAAAGATCTCGTAGAGGCGAGATTCGGGCGAACCGGGTTTCGGTTGGTAGTTGTACTCCCAGCGGACGAGGGGAGGCAGAGACATTAAAATGGACTCCGTCCGGCCATTGGTTTGCAGCCCAAAAATAGTGCCCCGATCGTAGACCAAATTAAATTCAACGTAGCGGCCCCGTCGGTAGAGCTGAAAATCGCGCTCAGGGTCGCCATAGGGCGTGTCTCTGCGTTTGTCTACGATGGGCGTATAGGACGGTAAGAACGCGAGTCCACAGGATTGAGAGAACGCAAAGACATCTTCCCAAGAACGTCCACCCACATTTCCGACTTTTTCAGAATACTTTGCAGCGGGAGTATTCGTGTCAGAACCGGGATAGGCAGCGGGATACAGAATGCCACTGGTGTCTTGATAGTCAAAGAAGATTCCGCCGACGCCTCGGGTTTCGTTGCGATGTTTGAGGTAGAAGTACTCGTCGCACCACAGCTTGAAGGTGTTGTAGTACTCGGGATGGTGCCGATCGCAGGCATCTTTGAGGGTGCGGTGAAAATGCACGACATCTTCTTCAACGGGGTAAAACGGGGTCAAGTCAATCCCGCCGCCAAACCACCAGACGGGTCCGGCTTCAAAGTAGCGGTAGTTGAGGTGAACGGTAGGAACATAGGGATTCTTGGGATGAAGCACCATAGAAGTTCCCGTTGCATAAAAGTTATGGCCTGCGGCTTCAGGGCGCTGCGCCAAAATCGACGGTGGGAGATTTTCGCCCCATACTTCTGAAAAGTTCACCCCACCTTGCTCAAAGACGTTGCCATCCCGCATCACCCGCGATCGTCCGCCGCCGCCTTCCGGTCTGTCCCACGCATCTTGCTGAAAGGTTCCTAGTCCGTCGGTTGCTTCAAGACCTTTGCACACGCGGTCTTGAAAGGTTTTCATCCATTGGCTGACGCGCGCTCTAGAGTCTGACGGCGGCATGTTGCCCGTTACTGCAAAGTTTTGAGCAGGCTGAGTATCCAATTTGGGTGCGGTTTTGGGTGCGGTGGAGAATGCAGTCATAGGGATGTGCGGATTTAAATGAAGAGGCGATCTATGATTGCTGGAGAGCAGACTCAAAATACACCGAAGAGTAGATAGAGACTAAGTTTCCAACGTTGACACACAATACCGTGAATTGAGGCTTTACCCTAGATTGAGCTGGCCTGAATAATCTGAAAGTCTCTCTAGGTGAAGAGTTCAGCATTTGTTAACTTCTCTAAACACGCGCTTCTGCCCTCAAATCGATCTCCCGAACATCCTGCAAACATCCCATGAACATCATAAGAAAGCAATGGAAACGCACCGCTTACTGGTATCTTGAGAGCGAGAATCTTTGCGAGTTCTGGCGGATTTTGAGATGAGCTTAACGTATCGACGCGTACTGCTGAAACTAAGTGGCGAAGCGCTGATGGGCGACCTAGCCTATGGAATTGACCCCGATGTGGTCGAGAGTATTGCTAAGGAAATTCAAGAAGTGGTGAATGCGGGCGTCCAGGTGGCGATCGTCGTGGGCGGTGGCAATATTTTTCGCGGGGTCAAGGGATCGGCGGCGGGAATGGAGCGGGCGACGGCTGATTATGTCGGCATGATCGCCACGGTGATGAATGCCATTACCTTGCAGGATGCCCTAGAACGCATGGGCACCCAAACGCGGGTTTTGACGGCGATCGCGATGCAGGAGATTGCTGAACCTTACATCCGTCGCCGTGCGATTCGGCATTTGGAGAAGGGACGTGTGGTAGTGTTTGGGGCGGGATCGGGCAATCCGTTCTTCACAACAGACACGACGGCAGCCCTGCGATCGGCTGAAATCGGCGCAGATGTGGTGTTTAAGGCCACTAAGGTGGATGGAGTCTATGATTCTGACCCCAAATTAAATCCGCAGGCTAGACTTTTTAAGAGTCTGACTTACTCACATGTTCTCACTCATGAGTTGCAGGTGATGGACAGTACGGCGATTGCGCTATGTAAAGACAACAACATCCCGATTATGGTGTTTAATTTGTCGGTGCCGGGTAACGTACGGCGGGCGGTGATGGGTGAATCGATTGGAACGCTTGTAGGAGGATCTTGTGAAGTTATCTGATGTAGAAAGCACGATGAAGAAGGCGATCGACTCGACCATGCGATCGTTTAATACGATTCGGACGGGACGGGCGAGTTCGTCACTGCTCGACAAAATTATAGTGGAGTACTACGGGGCACCCACGCCGCTGAACCAAATGGCGAATATCAGTACGCCGGATTCTTCGACGTTGCAGATTCAGCCCTACGATCGCACGACGATGGGGGCCATTGAGAAGGCGATTTCCCTATCTGATATTGGCTTGACTCCAAACAACGATGGCGTTTCGGTTCGGCTGAATATCCCGGCGTTGACCAGTGAGCGCCGGAAAGAGTTTGTCAAAATGGCGTCTAAGTATGCCGAAGAAGGCAAAGTCGCCATTCGGAACATCCGCCGGGACGGGGTTGACGGGGTGCGGAAGTTAGAAAAAGCCAGCGAAATCTCTGAAGATGAGTCGCGGGATCAGCAAGATAAGATTCAGAAACTGACGGATAAGTACGTCGCTGAAGTCGATCGGGTGTTTGCCGAGAAGGAACGGGATATTTTGAAGGTTTAATGCGTTTTGCGTTTGGACTTTAAATATTTAGACAGGCACTGATTTTTCGATCGGTGCCTGTTTTATGGTAAAGACGCTTGGCGATTTCAATCACCGGGTCTTGTCAATTGGGTTGCGATCGATACTGATGTCGAGTTTTAACAGCAAGCACTAAGACAAGCAAGGTCGAAATTCCGGCAAAAAATAATGGGTAGCTGTAGCTAATTGGAAACTTCTCATTGACCATGACGCCCGCTAAGACTGGACCGACGGCATTAGCAATGCTGAGGTAGGACGCATTTAAGCCCGATGCAATGCCTTGTCGATCGGGCGGGACATTGAGCGAGATCAACGTGCTAATCATCGGTTGGACCAGCGCGTTGAAAACAGCGAAGACAATTAAAACTTCAACAAAATAGTTGAAATCAGCCCACAGCGGCATACAGAAAAAGGCCAATCCTCGCACCAACAACCCCGCGAACAAAATCCGCGTCAAACTTGTGCGCTTGCTGAGCCAACTCACGCCTTTAATTTGCGAAATAGCGCCGAGCACCCCAATCATAGAAAACAATAGCGCGAGTTCCACAGAGCCTTTATTTAAGACCTTGGTGAAGTAGGGCTGAAATCCAAAGGTGAACATCGTAAACGTGGTGCCGATTAGGAAATTTAGCAAAATTAAAGTGCCAATCTTCGGCAGGAAGAAGCCTTTTGCGAGCTCTTTTAACCCCAAATCAAAGACATTTCCACCTTTTTTGCGTTTCTCCGGCGGCAGCGTTTCGGGCAGAAAGACGATTGTCATTCCGAGCGCAATAGCCGCCATGATTGAGGACGCAAAAAAAGCAGATCCCAGCGATGCTTTTTCGCCTAGACGTTCAGTGGCTTTCATCGCACATAGACTAATCACCGGGCCAATCACAAATCCGATTCCAAACGCCGCCCCAAAGAACCCAAAGGCTTTCGCTCGGTCCTTGGGTTCAGTCACATCTGACACAATCGCCTGGGCCACCGATACATTTCCTCCCGTCATCCCATCAAAAAACCGCGCACTAAACAACACGATGCAGCCGATCGTCACAGGCATGAATGCTGCGCTGCTAGCCACGAAATTTGCAATCATCGTGCCCACTAAGCTGATCACGAGTAGCGGCTTTCGTCCGAGGCGATCGGAGAGCTTCCCGAAGATAGGCGTTGCAAAAAACTGGGCCGCACTGAAGGTCGAAAGCAACAGCCCTGCTTGAAGGTCATTCAACTCAAACGCACGGGCGTAAAGGTAGATCACGGGTATCAAAATCGTCGTACTCAACGCGTTGAGAAACGTGATCAGCGCCGCAATCTGAAAGCTTCGGTTCATGCAGGGATTAAGAATGGTAACGAGAAACTAGCGTACAGGATCGCGGCTTCGCTAACCGCCACTAATTTTGGCTTTATAGCCTAGTTTGATGGTGAGTTCTAAAAGCTTTACTTTGTGGTCGCCTTGGATTTCGATCGTGTCTTCCTGCACCGATCCCCCAGTTCCACAGGCGGCTTTGAGTTTCTTAGCCAGCGCCGTTAGGGACGCTTCATCGTGCTGAAGCCCGCTCACCACCGTCACGGTTTTGCCGCCTCGACCTTTTTTGGACAGTTGGATCCGAATATTTTGTTGATTAGGGGGGAGGTTCGGGACGGCTTTCTCAAAAGCAGCCTCATTGCTTTCGCCAAACTCGCGATAGACCGTCCGATCGCTGCTACTGCCAGATTTTTGCTGTTTTGCCATCGGAAAAGAGATGTGTAGAGACGTGAACAATCTTATAATAGTGGGCTAGTTATCTTATTTAAATCTGGTAGGTCTCGCGCTGTGACTACGACGCTTCCTGTGAACACGAATCCTATTGCGATCGAAAATCGTCCTGATGCCCTCGGTCGCTTTGGACAGTTTGGTGGGAAATATGTGCCGGAAACGCTAATGCCTGCCCTGTTTGAATTGGAGGAAGCCTACGATCGCTGCAGCAAAGATCCCGAGTTTCAAGCAGAACTCGATGGACTTCTCAAGGATTATGTGGGTCGCCCGAGTCCTTTGTACTTTGCCGAACGCTTAACGGCGCACTACGCCAGACCCGATGGCACCGGGCCGCAAATCTACCTCAAGCGCGAAGACCTCAACCACACCGGGGCGCACAAAATCAACAATGCCCTCGCCCAAGCCCTTCTCGCCAAACGCATGGGCAAAAAGCGGATTATCGCTGAAACGGGAGCCGGACAGCACGGCGTCGCCACGGCCACCGTTTGCGCTCGATTTGGTATCGAATGCGTGATTTACATGGGCGTCCACGACATGGAGCGCCAAGCCCTCAACGTTTTCCGAATGCGGCTACTCGGGGCCACCGTCACGCCTGTTGAATCCGGAACCGGAACGCTGAAGGATGCAACGTCTGAAGCGATTCGAGATTGGGTAACGAACGTGGAGCATACCCACTACATCCTCGGATCCGTTGCAGGTCCGCACCCTTACCCGATGATCGTCCGTAATTTCCATTCAGTCATCGGCGTCGAAACCCGCCAGCAAGCCTTGGAAAAGTGGGGTGGATTACCGGATATTTTGATCGCTTGCGTCGGCGGCGGATCCAATGCCATGGGCCTGTTCAACGAGTTCATCCATGAAAAATCGGTACGCATCATCGGCGTCGAGGCCGCAGGATTTGGGGTGGACACGGACAAGCACGCAGCCACTTTAACGAAAGGTCGCGTCGGCGTGCTGCACGGTGCCATGAGCTATCTGCTACAAGATGAAGATGGCCAAGTGATCGAGCCACATTCAATTAGTGCGGGTCTCGACTACCCCGGCGTGGGTCCGGAGCACAGCTACCTGATGGACGTCGGGCGGGCGGAGTATTATGCCGTTACCGATCAAAAGGCGCTCGATGCGTTCCAGCAGCTCTCTCAGCTTGAGGGGATTATTCCGGCGCTAGAGACGTCGCACGCGATCGCCTATCTTGAAACCCTGTGTCCTCAGCTTGAAGGCAGTCCTAACATTGTCTTGAACTGTTCAGGCCGGGGGGATAAAGATGTACTGACGGTGGCAAAGCTTCTAGATGTCAGCGGGAAATAGGGCGGTTTGGGAATCACTTTAGAGCTTGTCGTAAATTCGGCTTCGGTAGTCCCGAAGGCTGACCCAAGCAAGTCCTTCTGTGGTTCCGACCCAGAGTTTGTTTCCGGCATCGGGTGAGAGGGTGAGAACTCGGCTGCTGGGTAATCCGGCGATTTGGCCAACGATCGCCCCATCTTTAGGGTTGATTCTGACCAAACCACTCGCCGACCCGACCCAAAGACTACCCACACGATCGCGTTTTAGGGAAAGAACATTTTGGCCGTCGAGTGATTTGGCAGAGCCGAGAATTCGTGCGGTTTCGACGTTGATTTCGGTGAGTCCGCCGGGAGTTCCGGCCCAGAGGGAGCCTCGATCGTCGATGGCAAGGGATTGAACTGCGCCGCCGGGGATGTTTTCCATCACATTCATCAGGTAGCCGGATTTGGTGTCGATTTGGACGATGCCTTCTAGTGTGCCGACCCAGAGATGGCCGTTTTTGTCGATTTGCATGGCGTTGGCGCTGACGCCGGGGAGGTCTTGAATAGTGCTCATGATTAGGGCGCGATCGGGGCTGATGAGGACGATGCCTTTGTCGGTGCCGACCCAGAGGTAGCCGCGTTTGTCGAGGACCATGGAGAGGACGCGGTTTGAGGGAAGTGCGAAGTTTTGGGCGGTGACTTTTTTGGTGCCCAGGTCGATGCGGACGATGCCTTCGGTAGTGCCAACCCAGATGCGGCCTGATTTGTCTTGGGCTAAGGCTCCGGTAAGGCTGCTGGGAATGGGGACTCGGGCGATGATGTGTCCGGTGTTGGGATCAAGTTCGGTTAAGCCTTTCCAGGTGCCGACCAAGAGGTGGCCGCTGTAGTCTTGGAGGAGAGGGGTGGAGACTCGGGCGTCGGTTTCGGGTTGGGCACGTTCTTGGTTGGGCAGCGGGATGCCGACGGGCGATCGCTTGGGTGATGAGGGTTGGTTGGTCGATCTATACGAAATGACCGCTGTTTGAGGCTTTGATTTGAAGGGTGGTGGTGGATAATTGTTATAATTTTTCGTGCATTCGATCGCGAAGCTGGTTAACGGCTTTTAAGGGAATGAGGGTGTTCCATAGAGCAGGCTTGAAGAAGGAGGCGGATTTGATGTTGACGATCGGGAGATCGTTCAGATGCAGACCCGTTGGCATCTGTCGGCCACTTTTGTCTAGATTCCAGAGTTCCCGCGTCATAGTAATCCAAGGCTTCGGACGACAAAACAATCGCTTTACGGCACGCAGTTGATCGGGCGTGAATTTTCGGAGTTCAGGCTTTAAGAGTTCAAAAACTCCTAAATCTTTTAGAACTCGAACAATTCCAAGCATGGAGCCGATCGTGGCTATCATAAATCCGGATAGAAACAGAAGTTTTAATGCCTTAATCGCAATCGGCATCGCTAACATTCCCGATTCATGCAACCCATCGGTCAGCACTAATCCAATGACCTGTTCAGGATAGCGATCGGCGTACAGCCGCATGTTGTAACTCCCAAACGAATCCCCAACTAAAAGGTAAGGCGGTTTGATGTTGGCTTGGGTCAGTAATGCATTCAGCTCAGTGACAATATGATCGCTGATTCTAGACTCAAAACGATGATCGCTCCAACCATAGCCCACACGATCGTAGAAGCATACTCGTTCACATTATGGCTCACATTGCAACAACTGTTCTGTGATTAAGTACCCTTCGATACCACCCAAACTATGATCCAGCACGATCGTGATGGAATTTATGGGTGGGATAACAGGTTCAAGAATGGAAAGATGCAGGGCGCTATTGTGAATCATGATGCGTTATCCCGGCGGTGGGGAGTGGTCTTCAATCGCACAGGCAACCATGCCATATGAGGCGGTTAACCCCAACAAAATGAATTGAATCGGCATCAATGTACGCTACGCGTCCTCGGGTTCCTGGACTTTTTCAGGAATACTGAGCTTCGGCCTGGTTGCCTCGTCGCCCCCATCTGCGTCGGTCCACGGGTCAGGGTCTGACTTAGGGCTACTAGCCTCTGGTTCGATTTCCGCAGATTCATCAATCTCCACGGCGCTAGCTTTGATTGGCTGCGCCATGGCGGACGCGGCTTTCGTTACGATGGCCTCATTCACCGTTGCGTAATCCATGGTTTCATAATCCGTGGTTTCATAATCGCCTTCAGGAATCAGGTCGCCATCATCGATCGGATTGTTGGTGCTAGCGTTGCTCCAGTTGTCTTCTGCATCGTCATCTTGGTAGAGTCGAGCTTTCTGGGGGGCTTGGGGCTGGCGAGCTTCCACGGGTTCCCAGTTATCTTCATCCCAGGTTTCTTCGATCGGCTCGGAGACTCGCTCAGGGCGACGCATGGCGGGAGCTTGAAGGGGTTCGCGTTGGCCGGAGGGAAGTTGATTTTCAGTGCGAACGGGGGCGGGGGGCGCATATTCGTTGTCTTTTTCCCAGGGAGCTTTGCCGAGGCCGACGCGCTCTAGGAGACCGACAGTGATTTGCTTAAGGCGCTCTTCGGCTCCTTCATAGACGATAAGCCGATCGGGTCCGCTGCTAACCACTTCAGTCATGGCCATCTCGAAAGTGCTGACGACTTGATCCGGAATCAATGGAAACCCGAGAGCCGCAACCACCAGGGTTTCAAGCTTTCCAGTGTCGATGTCAAACTTGTACCCTCGGACTTTCCCGAGCAGTTCTCCGGTTTCGGTGATGACTTCGCAATTGATCAAGCTGGTGTAGCGCTCGACGTCAATATCTTCGATGACGTTTTCGTTATCGACTAGGATGACATCGCCAATCTGCCGGATGCTGTCAAGCATCATGGGCTGGGGCGTACCGTAGAAAAGATTTTGGCGCAGGCTGAGAGCTACGACGTCTTGCCGATCGATATCGACCCAGAGTTGACTGACGACCCCAAGTTTTCGGCCCGTGTCTCGGGTGATGACCTGGGTTCCAAGGAAGTCGGCGCGTTGACGAAATTCTGCTGACATGGGGTCGTTTGGAGTCGTTTAAATGGACTAAGGCTCGATCGGATTCAAGTGTATCAAATCCGGTTTCGCCTGACACTGTACGCTATGGTGTGGGTTGCCGATAGGTTAGCTTAACCGAATGTTGCAGAACCATCACAGAAAGATGATGAGCCAGAGCTATTTTCTCTACCTTTTAGAAAAGGGCATTACTCACCCATCGTTTGAGGGTGACTGCGCTCTCGTTCTCGACTTGAATAAGCTCGCTCGCCGAAACTTAGCTGAAATCCTTGGTGTAATCCTAATGATGGGATAGACATCGGTAGATCGAAAGATGACTCATAGGAATAAAAAAAATATTGTTAAAAAGTAAGTCTCAGCACGTTAATGACGGGATTAGAAAATGGCTCTTCATAGAATTAAGGATTTTGATCCAGATTATCAAATGCATTTTGATAATCATGATTTTAGAGGTTTAGATCTCTATGCTGGAAATGATAAAATTGGTTCAGTAGATGATGTTTTGGTGGATGATGAAGGGCAATTGCGCTACTTGGTCATTAACACTGGAGTATGGATTTTAGGGAAGAAGGTTCTGTTTCCCATTGGACGGGCGCGCATTGACTACGAGCGCGATCGGGTTTATGCCGATAACTTAACCAAAGCACAAGTTGAAGCTCTCCCAGAATTTACCAATGATTCAGTCATTGATTACAAGCACGAAGAAAAGGTGCGTGACGTTTATCGTAATGCTACACAATCAGCGGCTCAGCCAGTAGCGGCAGGCTATAGAGCGACTGAGAGTGCGTCGCCGATGACAAATTCTGATTCTACGCGTGATTTAGGGGTTGGACATGAAGGCTACAATGGTGACAACTATAAGTACGAGAAAGAACCTGATCTGTATGCCTTAAATGATCAGAATCATCCCAATCTCAAGCTCTATGAAGAACGGCTTATCACAGGTAAGACTCGTCAGAAAGCGGGAGAAGCCGTCATTAGCAAGCGGGTTGAGACTGAGACCGCGCGGGCTTCTGTCGGAATAGAGAAAGAACGAATCGTCGTCGAACGCGTGCCTGTTCATGCTGGAGCTACGGTCGCCCCAAGTGAAGCCAACTTCCAGGCAGGAGAAGTTTCACGAGTGGAAGTGTATGAAGAGGTCCCAGAATTCCATAAAGAGACTTTCGTAAGAGAGGAAGTACGCGTCAGTAAGGTGGTTGATCAGGAGACTGCTACGGCAGAAGAACAACTGCGTCGAGAAGAACTTGATGTCAAAGACTCTGAAGGTCGCCCAGTTGCTGAACGAGCCAAATAGGCTTAGGTGTCAATAGGTTCACTCAGTTAGACTTAAGATAATTTGAGGCTGGATAAAATTCCAGGTTGCTCGTTTTGAGTCTAACTTATCGTTCCTTCTGGTTACTTGGTCGAACTCTCAATCACCTTTATCTAAACGCTTACAAACATTTAGATTAGGGCAATATAATCTCATATATTAAGGACAGCTATGATTTCTGGCCCTTCTGAAGAGCATCAGCAAAATGCTGATCTCACTGATTTTCAACGACTTGAAAATCCAATCTCAAAAGAAGTAACTGAAGAGAAAATTTCTTTATTAGAAGAACGACTGATAGTTGATTTCATTCGGCGAAAAGTTGGTGAAATTGTTATTCGTAAAGAAATCGAAACGTGTCTTTTACAAGTAGAAGTTCCCGTCCGCCGTGAGAAACTGATTGTTGAGCAGGTAAGTCCAGACTACAAGCGCTTAGCTGAAATTGACTTGGGGCAAGAGCCTATTTTGGACGGAACGATCGCAAACTTAGGTCACGGTCGAACGGCACCCCATAGCCTGATATCGGTTGAACCTAACGCCCAACATCTTTCGATCGATTGCCCCCCATCTTCTCAAAAACGCATTCAAAGAACGTTTAATTCGATCGAATCTGCTAAAAATCTATTAGACACGATCGCCACACAGTTTGATAACAACAGCGAAACGATTCACATTGAGATCATGCTCAAAGACTTAGAACACCAGAAGGTTTACCAATCGCTATTCGATCGAGACTAGGGTCAGTCAGACCTCTAAATTTTCACGCCCCAACCCGTCCGATCGGGGGAAACAATAAGCTCTAGGATATTGAGCCTGTGAGCAATTTCAAGCTTCTGAGCGCCAAGCCTTACTCCGCAGGCTTCTTCTTCTCGTTCTGAGATTTTTGATGGGTTCCATTCTTAATCGCAAAATACGCTTCTACGACTTGCTTCGCCTTTGGACCCATCAACGACCCTCCGCCTCCCCCCGTACGTTCCCCAAACGCTACCACCACAATCTCAGGCTTCTCCGTGGGTCCATAGGCTCCAAACCAAGTGTGAGATCCATCGCCAAGATCCTCCGCCGTCCCACTTTTGCCCGCGATCGTCACCGCTCCTCCCTTCAGCCCATTTCCCGTTCCATAGTCAATCACCCCTCGCAACCCCTCTTTCAAGACCTCCAGCGTTTTGGGCTTCAGCTTGAGATCCTCGCGCCAGTTGTGAGCTTCTTCATTGTCCTTAAGCAAATGTGGCTTCACCTTGAATCCCCCATTCGCCGCCACTGAAAACATCATCGCGACCTGCAATGGACTCGTCAGCAACGCCCCCTGCCCGATGGACATATTCACCGTATCCCCAATAGACCACGCAATTTTTTCATGTTTCAACTTCCAAGCCGCATCGGGAACCAAGCCCGGATCCACTTCATCCACTAGATCAATGCCCGTCAACGCCCCTAGGCCAAAGCGCCGACTCCAATCAATAATCGGTGCGCCGCCCATCTCTTGCGCCACTTGATAAAAAAACGTATCGCTACTGTTCGCCATTGCCCCCGGAAAGCCCAAAGGCCCAAAGCCCGCATGATTCCATTCCCCAAAGGTCGTTCCCGCGATCGTCAAGGATGGATAGGTCTGAAACACCTCATCTCCTGTGAACTTCCCACTCTCTATGGCCGCCACCGTCGTCACAATTTTGAACGTACTCGCCGGCGGAAAGGTCTGAAGCGACCGATTTAGAAATGGATCATTCAGACTCGTCAGCCTATTCCACATTTCCTGAGAGACCCGTCGCGTGAAGATATTTGGGTCAAATCCTGGATTGCTTACTAGGGCCAGCACGGCCCCGTTTTTCGGGTCGATCGCCACAATAGAACCCGTTACCCCATTCAACGCCTCTGCCGCCGCCTTTTGCAAATCCAGATCTAGGGTCAGCGTAATATCTTTCCCCGATCGACTGGGTTTGTCCTTAAGCACCCGCACCACCTGCCCTGTCCCATCGACCTCCACCTGCTGCCCCCCCCCCTCGCCGCGCAACTGCTTCTCATAGGTTGCCTCAATGCCCATCTTGCCAATGACATCCCCTAACCGGTAGCCTTCGTTCCGCAGCTTGACATAATTTTCATCCGTCAGTTCCCCGGTATACCCCAGCACATGCACCGCTAGGTCGCCATGGATATACTCCCGCGACGTCTCCCCATCTACCTGAACGCCCGGTAGCTCATTACTCGCTTCCGCCAACGCCGTAATTTGCTGCGGACTGATATTCCGAGCGACTTTTACCAAACTGGCAGACTGATAGCCTTCTCGTTCTAGCCGCTTCTTTATGTCCGCCTCAGGCACATTCAGAATCACAGATAATTTAGATAGCGTCTTCCCCCAGTCGGTCTGCTTAAGCGCGAGCGGCCACAGATACACCGAATGAGTCAGCCGAGTCCCGGCCAGCACCCGCCCCTTCCGATCCAAAATCCGTCCCCGTTCCGGCATTTTTGCGATCAGCCTGACCCGATTGTTTTCGGCTCGTTGACGGTTTTGGGTGCCCTCTAAAAGCTGGAGATAGGCAATTCGTCCCCCCAATCCGCCTACAATAAGCGCGACACAAGCAATCATCATCACCACTGACTGACTTTTTCGTCCAACTTTTCGGGCACGTTGTTGATCAGGGTTTTGAGAAAATTGCATGAGTTTTTAGTATGGTGCAGACAAAGTGGGAACATTACTCTAGAGTTTTATCTCGTTACCATGCTCATCACTATATCGGAGGATGGGAACGTCTTGAGTGGAGGACTTTTATAAAATCGCTTCATATTGAGACCCACTGATTACAATACAGGTGACATTTGACGCCATGGATATGACTCATCAGACTGTACCTTTATCCTCAATGCACGCCGGGCGACAGGCTGGACTGGACGTAGAACTTAGAAATGTCTCTAAGTTTTTTGGTGGCGAAATGGCGGTTGGCGGGATTGATTTGGACGTCCGAGCAGGTGAGTTTTTTAGTATTTTGGGTCCGTCGGGCTGCGGGAAAACGACAATTTTGCGGATGATCGCAGGCTTTGAGACACCAACGAGTGGCGATTTGCTAGTGCAAGGACGCTTGATGACCCAGATTCCACCCTATCAGCGTCCTGTCAATACGGTATTTCAGAGCTATGCGCTGTTCAGTCATTTAAATGTAGAGAGCAATATTGCTTTCGGACTCAAAATTCAGAATCTCAGCCGGGGCGAAATCCAAACTCGCGTTCGAGACAGTTTAAAACTGGTTCGGCTTGACGCCTTAGCAAAACGGTTTCCGAGTCAGCTCTCTGGCGGACAGCAGCAGCGAGTCGCCCTCGCTCGGGCGTTGATTAATCGCCCTGCGGTGTTGTTGCTTGATGAACCCCTCGGGGCACTAGATCTGAAACTGCGCAAAGAAATGCAGCTTGAACTCACGCGCCTCCACCGGGAACTCAAGATGACCTTTGTCATGGTGACGCACGATCAAGAAGAAGCGTTGAGCATGAGCGATCGCATTGCAGTGGTGGCAGACGGCAAAATCGAACAAGTCGGCACCCCCAGCCAAATCTACGATCGGCCTCAGAGTCAGTTTGTGGCTGAATTCATTGGCGACGCAAATCTTATTCCCGGCAAAATCGAAGGCTCTCACCCGTCCATGCTTTGGATCCAAACCGACGATGGTCAAAAACTTCAGGTGCAGCCGATTCAGACAGGCGATCGACCTCTGACGTCTGGACGCGTGATGGTCAACGTGCGGCCTGAGAAAATCCAGCTTTTGCGATCGCAGCCCCAGCCTGACTCTAACCGCCCGCTTAACTGGTATGAAGGCTCGATCGTGGAAGTGATGTACCTCGGCACCCACATCAACTGCGTCGTCAAAACCCGATCGGGCCTGTCCCTCGTCGTCCGTCAACCCACCACCACCGATGCCTTGACCATCCCCGGTCCTGTCTACCTCGCCTGGACACCCCAAGACTGCCTCGCCATCTCCCATTCATAATCTCTAAAATTTCCCGTTCACACTTCTGCATTCACAATTCCCCAAGCTCATGCCAAGACTCCCAGCCACCCGAACCTCCCGCCGCCGCTTTCTCCAGAGTGCGGCCCTAGGCGCGACTGGACTTGGACTCTCCCAAACCGCAACGGGATGTGGCTGGCGGCTGGGCAATGTTCGGGACCAACCGCTCACAGGAGGAGATCCTCAAGAACTTTTTATCTACACTTGGTCACAGTATGTGGATCCACAACTGACTAAAGACTTTCAGAAACACAACGGCATCAAGACCACTTCAGAAGTCTTTGATTCTAATGAAAAAATGTTGGCATCGATTCAAGCGGGGAAAGGATCAAACTTCAGTGTTCTTTACCCTAGCGAATCGTTTTTGCCCAAGCTAATCAATGCCGGAATATTAGCCCAGCTCGATCATTCCCGCCTCGAAAATCTTGATAGCATCATGCCCCAGTTTCGGCACTCCCGCGCCGATGACGACAATCACTATGGCGTGCCCTTTTCCTGGGGGACAACCGGACTTATTTACAACAGCGAAAAGATTCCTGAGGGTATTTCGGACTGGGACTATCTCTGGAAAAACAAAGAAAAGCTCACCCGCAAAATGACGCTGCTCGACGATCCGCGTGAAGTGTTGGGCATGGGGCTGAAATCCATGGGCCACTCGATCAATGAAGAAAATCCCGATCGAATCAAGCAGGCTTACGACAAACTCGTGAAGCTCAAGCCCTATATTTCCAGCTTCACGACCGACGGATGGCGAACGCAAATCACCGCAGGCGATCTGTGGGTAGCGATGACCTACTCTTCCGATGCCGCCATTCTGCTCAAAGAAAATCCTCAACTTCGCTATGTCGTGCCGCTGCCGGGAAGCTCACTCTGGAGTGACTGGATGGTTATCCCAAAAGCTGCCCCTAATCCCGGTGCGGCCTACCAATGGATGAACTACGTCCTCCAAGAAGAAATGGCCGCTCGCCTCGCCGTGCGTCTTGCGATCACAACCCCCAATGTCAAAGCCATCAAGCGTCTTCCTGCCGACATTCAGTCAAACCTCGTCAGCTATCCCACCAGTAACATTATGGCAAGATGCGAAGGCATGACGACGGTGAATCCGGTGACGGAGGCGCTTTACGATCGATATTGGACCCAGCTTAATGCGAGCTAGATCGATGTTGGTGTTGTTTCCGTGATCGTCAGAGTTCTCTACCCGCAAAATCCCCATGGCCATCCAGAAGCCCCCCCTTTCAAAAATAAGTCTTTCAAAAATAAATCTGCCCCGATGGATCGAGCCACTGTTGATGCTGGCCCCGGCGGGCGTATGGTTAGGCTTGATGTTGGTGTTGCCGACGCTGTTAATTTTTGAATTGAGCTTAGTGCCGGGAATTCGTCCGGGGGATTTGGTTAATCCATCGGGCCTTGGCAATTACATCAAGATGATGGATCCGTTAATCCTGTTAGTGGTCGGACGATCGCTTTTGCTGTCCGGGATGACGACGGTGCTCTGTTTGATTCTTGGGTTTCCGGTGGCCTACTGGATTGGTGTTTTGGCTCCAGCGCGATGGCGGACGCTGTTGTTGATGGGGTTTGTGTTGCCGCTCTGGACGTCGTCGCTGCTGCGTTCCTATGCCTGGATTAGTATTTTGCGGCGGACTGGGGTGCTCAATACGATGCTCAATGCGATCGGGTTGCCGTCTCTAGATCTAATGAACCAAATGCCAGCGGTGTTGATTGGTATGACCTATGGCCTGTTGCCCTATATGGTGCTGATTTTGTATACCTCTTTGGAGAAGCTCGACAGGCGGCTACTGGAGGCATCGGCGGATCTGGGGGCGACGCCAATGCAGACGTTTTGGCGGGTGACGGTGCCGCAGTCGCTGCCGGGAATCACGGCGGGGAGCTTGTTAGTGTTTATTAATGCGATTGGCGATTTTGTGAATCCTGAATTGCTGGGCGGGACGGGGAGTATGACGGCTGCGCGGTTGGTTTATGCCAAGTTTTTGGGTTCAGCGCCGGATTGGGGATTGGGATCGGCGCTGAGCATGGTGCTTATCATGATGGTGACGTTGGCCATCGTCTTAATCATCAAGTACGGCGATCGGGATGCAGCAGTGCTATAGAGCCGTTCTATGGCTAAGTTTGGAGTGGGTGAACTCATTTAGGACGAATGGCAATGAAACTTAGATCAATTTGGCAAACGTGGTTTTCGGTGTTGATGTTTGGGTTTATGTATTTGCCCATTGCCGTGTTGACGGTCTATAGCGTGAACGCCTCGTCCGTTAGTGCCCGGTGGACTGGGTTTTCGCTGAAGTGGTATGTCAAATTTTTCCAGGACGAACGGATTATTGGAGCGCTGCGGGACAGTTTGATGGTGGCGACGCTTTCGGTGGCGATCGCGGCGGTTCTAGGTACGTTGATGGCAGTGGGACTGGCCCGATATCGGTTTCCGGGCCGCCAAGTATTTCAGAGCGTGGGCTATCTGCCGCTGATTATTCCAGATATTGCTATTGCCGTTTCGACGCTGGTTTTTCTGGCGGCGATGTCGGTGCCGTTGAGTTTGGGGACTATTGTTGCGGCTCATGTCGTGTTTTGTCTAGCCTACGTGGCACTGACGGTCTCCTCACGGCTGAACGACCTTGATCCTCACCTTGAGGAAGCGGCGCTAGATCTCGGAGCGACGCCGTTCCAAGCCTTTTTGCAGGTGCTCCTGCCGCAGTTGATGCCTGGAATTATATCAGGATGTTTGTTGGCATTTGTATCTAGTATGGATGACTTTTTGATCGCTAGTTTTACCGCAGGGGGCGGAGTTAACACGTTGCCGATGGAAATTTTTAGCCGAATTCGGACCAATATTACGCCGGATCTCAATGCCTTGAGTGTGGTGCTGCTCGTGACTTCAGGAATTGCAGTGTTCACCGCAGAGTGGGTGCGATCGCAATCTGAGAAAAAGCGATCGGTGAATTGAATGCGGTCCGGCCACTCAATAAATTTTCCATGAAGTTTGTGTGAAGAATTTATGACTACTTCATGAAACTTTAGTGAAATACCCAAAATACTACCTATCTATAATCTGTTCATAACCGCGCAATCACTAACAACCCGATACGCTGAGGCTGGATTAAAAACTTTCCGAAAACAATCTATTGCTGAGGCTATCCAATGACGAAGCTTGTTACGCCGTCGATTTTGCTGCGCCTCACCCGATCGCGCTTGTTCCGATCGATCGGGCTACTCGCCATAGTGTTACCGATTTTGTCCGCAATCCCTCGCTTGGCGATGGCCACTGATCGAGAGTCTGGGACCTATGCGATCGGCCTGTGGGGCGATCTTCCCTACTCCGACGTGCAGGCACAGACTGGGGTTCCTAACCTGATCGCAGACATGAATTCGCAAAATCTTGCCTTCACGGTGCATGATGGTGACCTTAAAGCGGGTAATGCCACTGTCGGATCCGTCACCCCCACCAGTTGTAGCGATGCGCTTTATAAGCAGTCACTCGATTACTTAAATGCGTTGAAAGCCCCCGCCATGTTTACACCGGGCGACAATGACTGGGTGGACTGCGATCGGCCTTCCAATGGAGGCTTCAACTCTCTCGAACGACTGAAACGCGAACGACAATTTTTTTTTAGTACCCCCTATTCCCAGGGGCAACGCCGCCTGAAACAAGAGGTCCAGCGGATTTATGTTGAAAACCGCCGCTGGTCGGTCGGTAATGTTACTTATTTGACGCTGAACGTTCAGGGTTCGTGTAACAATCTCTGCGATACGGCTCCTGATAAAGCTGAGTACACAGCTCGCAATGCCGCGAATATTGCCTGGATGAAGGCGTCTTTTGCAGCAGCTAAATCACGCAATTCAGCCGCTGTCATGATCATTACTCAAGCGGATCCCGGCTGGGATTTGAGCGATGTTACTCGTGCGCCCTTGCGCGATCCAAAAACTTTAGCGCAGACTGATAATCTACCCGCGTCCGACCCTGCTGGTCCGATCAAATCGCCCGATGGTTTCAAGGACTATCTACTGGCACTTCGGGCAGAAGTCATTGCGTTCCGTAAGCCCGTGGCCTATGTACATGGTGACTCTCACTATCAACGAGTCGATAAGCCCTTCCTAGACGCTACGGGTAGACGGTTGGAAAATTTCACCCGCGTCCAGACTCCGGGTAGTAATGCGGCCAACGGCAACAACGATGTTCAGTGGGTGAAGGTCTTTGTCGATCCCCGGAGTCGGGAAGTGTTCTCTTATCAGAACCAAGTGGTGCCTGGGAATCGCGTTGCGGTGCCTAAGCCTTAGTCAGCCTTGATGCACTTATGGTCTTAACCCATTTATGATGCAATTGAAAGAACGATCGATTCATGGATTCAATCGTTTTTTTAGATTACCTCTTCATCATGTTGCTAATACACCGTCCCAGACCAGTCGATGGTCTTTCGGGTCGGTCGTGCTCCGATCGCTCGCTCGGCGGTAATCTCAATTGCCAGTTCAGCGCCCGCTTTAAAAACTTCTGCATCCACGGGCAAGGCTCCCAGATTCAGCACAAAACGGTTGTAGTCGCGAGTTACGAGATTCGCCGGGACTACGCCTTCATATTGGGTTGTCGAATTTGACGATCCCCCCAGCGACCGTTGCTGCCGATCGATCGTATCCGCACGCTAAATGTGGTCTCCAGAAGGTCCGATCTTTTCATCCCGCCTACCCGAGCCTGTTTGTCCGTCCGCGCCCTGTCTCCCATCCGTACACTCTTTGGGATCGGAATGGTTTTTATAATTGTGATGGTTTTTATAATTGTGTTCATGTCTTCGAGACCATCCAAAACTTTCGCGGGGTCGATCGCTTGGTCATTGGTCACCTCAAATACCACAAGGGCATCGCGTTTTATAAGAGCATTGGCTTGTGAGATATCTGGCCTTACAAGTAAAATTCATCCAGCGCTCAGGAAAACGTGGCCGGCTAGGGTGGCGAGTTCGGTGGTTAAGTTTTGACGAGCGCGGGTTTCATAAGCGTGTAGTTCGCGGCCATGGTAAAGCCGATCGCGACCCAGAAACTGTTGAAGAACGCGCGATCGTCCGGTGCGGTAAGCGTCGTCACTGACCCAATGATATTCCTGACGGATGGCGAGGGAGTAGGTTTGGTACTGATCGGGCGGCGTTCCCAAAATAGAGAGATCGCAGTCTAGAAGCGCTTGGCAATCTAGGTCTTCAGTATTTGAATGATGGGATTGGGTGGCGAGAATTAGGTAAGAAATTCGATCGATTTGGGCGGTTGGAATTCCGAGTTTTAAAAGTGAACTGACGGCCCATTGCGCACTCTTTTCTTCGTTATCGCCTCGGCGCGCGTTGCATACCGCATCGTGAAACCAAACGGCAAGCGTAACGCAAGCGCGATCGTCGAGATGAATGGTTTCGAGCAAGGTGAGCATTTGCTGGAGATGCTGGAGATTGTGGTAGTGACGCATAGGAGATTGGTAAGCCCTGCATAAGTGTTGGAGGAGGGCTGCGGCTGCCTGGGACGGGACGTGAAGGCGATTCTCCAAGGAGAGGCTTGCGCCAACGATCGTGCGGTTCCAAGTGGTGGTGAGAAATTTCATAACCGATCGAGGGATTGTAAGCCACACTCTTAAGATGCAAAGGGGGATCGCACACACTCGATCCCCACGAAAGGATTTTCAGATCGATCGCTAACCCAAAATCAAGTCATCGGTCGAAAAATCGATCGCACTCTCTTTACGGTCCGATTTTAGATAATCGTTGTGTAACGAATCTTTTAGTCCCGCAATTAGATCAAACTTCGGTGCCCAGTTGAGATCTCGTTTGGCTTTATCGATTGAGCAGAAGAAATGCTGCGGACGCATGGGGAAGGCTTTCTTTTTGCCAAAATCAAATGACTTGGGATCGTAGTGGATGAGCTTCAGCTTTTCGGGGTCCTGACCTGCCGCGATTGCACAGGCTTTAGCCAATCCGTCAAAAGTCACAGCTTTGTCACCGGAAATATTATAAATTTCACCGATCGCCGTCTGATTGCCCAACACCTTCACCATCGCGTCAGCAAGATCACCGCAGTGGCCCAACTGCGTCAGGTGTTGACCATGGCCGGGAATCGGGACGGGACGGTTTTGGAGGATGCGATCGAAATACCAGGCGTCAAGGTCGTTGTAGTTTTGGGGACCGTAGATGTAGGTCGGGCGGATGGAGGTAAAGGGGATGCCGGATTGAATCAGGTACGCTTCGGTGTCGTTCTTGCCCTTGTGACGGCTTTTGGGATCCTCGGCATCGCCTTCGGTGTGCGGCATTTGGTCAGACTTGAGATAGACGCCCGCCGAACTCATGTAAATAAAATGCTGGACTTTGCCATTAAATAGCTCGACGAGTGGCTGCGTGTCACTCAGTTCACGGCCATTGTTATCAAAAATTGCATCAAACGACTCGCCTGCCAGTTGATTCAAATCCGCCGCAACGGTCCGATCGCCCTTAATTACCTTCAGCCCTGGCACGGGAGACGGCTTCTTGCCCCGGTTGAAGAGCACCACTTCATGACCCTCCCGGACCAACTGCTGGGTCAAATACACCCCAATAAATCGAGTCCCACCCATCACCAAAATACGCATCGCACTTGCCTTATAAAAAACCGATCGAACGCCATCTCAAAAAAATCCAGCGATGAACCGTTCTATCGTTTCTCATCATCTCAAATTGCTAAGGATATTCAGAAATTCTTATGCAAAACTGATATGAATTGTCTTCTGATGGGTAATATCCGGAAAGACGTTTTTGCAATTATTTATCATTGTTGAGAATAATTTAAAACTTGCTCCAGAACAGTTCAGAGGTCTCTGCTGTTGTCACCCCCCACAAATTTCCATGTTTCAAGGCTCCTTGTCCCAAGGCTAAGTTCGGTTTGCAGCAAAATCTTTACCCACGATCGCACCGATGATTTTAGCCGCTGCCGGATCGCCAAAAGCCTCGACTTCAAAATTACCCTCGACAACAACCGATCGCCCAGCGTCGGCACCGATCGTCGGCGTCGATGCCGAAGGTAAAACGCGGGTCTTAGCGCTGCGGTTTCTCCAAGAGTGGACTAGGCCGCAGTGAAAAGCAGGTCTTAGCCGCTCGATCGCAGTTTAGCTTTGGCGTCGATGCTTTCGGAGCCTCCTTTCGTCCCGACGGTAAAGGACTAGATAGCCGCTTCTTTACCTGGCGTGGTCAAGGCCAATGGGTTCGACTGTTAGTACCCGACACCTTACTTCTGGTACACGGAGACATGCAGATGGCCGATCGAGGGTTGTTGGGACTGGAGCAGTTTGGGCTAGGCGGTCAAGAGACGGTGCGCGGGTATCGTCAGGATGCAGTATTGGCGGACAGTGGAATCTTGCTGTCTGTTGAATGCCGAATTCCGCTCTTCAAATTTGGGTCACAGAAAAAGAGTATCTTGCACCCAACCCCCTTCTTTGAAATGGGTCGTGCTTGGAACGTCGGTGCTCGCCCCGATCCCACCACCCAGACTTTTTTCCTAGGGATGAACGAACAGAGTTTGAACCGGACTCTAACCCATCTAAGCAACCGATCGGGCATGACCTTGAATCCGGCTCTCCTCGCCCCCTAGAAGAGGAACTAGAGGTGAGAAGAAATTTATGCCGTAGACCACTAGTTAGCTAATCCCTCCGATCGTCCGCCTTAATCAATGGTTCGATTTAAAATCCTTAACGCGATCGGACACCTGTTGTTCGGGGTTGATGCCCTCAAAAGTCGGCGGTATCCACACGCGCACCACAAGCAGAACGGCCATCGCCAGCAGAAAAGCACAGGTTGCAATCACCTGCTGCCATTCGACTTCGAGAACGCCCTTAACAATGACTTCCCGTAAGACAGATACGATCGCCACCTCCACCGAAACCCCAATGGAAACTCGTTGCTCTTGGAGATAAATAATTAACAGCCGAAACAACTCTACTAAAATCAGGATGAATAAAATATCAGCCGTAATGTCATGGAATCGTAGCGTCATTACCAGCGAAAGAAAGATTTCCCTCAGCTGTAAAACCATCACACAAAACAATCCGATGCATAAGGAAACGACAATCACATCTTGGACCGTTTCCAATATACGAACAAGATGACTGCGCCGAAACTTTCTGTACCAGGGTCTTACTGGAATTTCGATCGGCTGAAGTGAGGGCTGTACAGAGATTGCCACAGGGGCAATAGGGTGTTGCAACATCTTTAAGTCCTGTTGTTAAATCTGATGCTTACTTTAACCAGTGATGACTTAATCTATCAACCGATCATTCATCAAATGATCTGATTAGTGGTATTTCTCAATACTAACCATCTGATTTCTACATGGTTTTTGATCGGACTCCAGAAACGCGAGACAGGTCCATCGCTGCTGCTAATCGTGGCATTGCTCAATTACGATCGTAGGCATCTTAAATAAATCGTTGTGGAGTCACGGGACTCGATCGATAGCGATGAGGCAATGCGTTGATGCTGGAGCTTAGAATCAAGTTGCCATGATTTACAGCATGAATGAACTCTTCGATGTTGTACAGCAATAATTCAAAAATGGGATTCATAAAATACTCTAAATAAAACAGCAACGATCCAGAGACGATCGTTGCTGTTTTGTTTATTGATGATATTTAATCATTTTCTGTGAAGTCTTACACGATTACCTTGGTGCGACGGCGAAGGACCAATTTACCTGCAACAAGACCCAGGACTAAAGTCATTCCTGGCTCAGAAACTTTCTTCGGAGATGGTGACTGAATAATCAAATTTGGAACAAGAACGCTTGTCGTCACCGGAGGAAGTGTAGTCGTTACCACCGGAGGAGGTGTAGTCGTTACCACCGGAGGAGGTGTAGTCGTTACCACTGGAGGAGGTGTAGTCGTTACCACTGGAGGAGGTGTAGTCGTTACCACCGGAGGAGGTGTAGTCGTTACCACCGGAGGAGGTGTAGTCGTTACCACTGGAGGAGGTGTAGTCGTTACCACTGGAGGAGGTGTAGTCGTTACCACCGGAGGAGGTGTAGTCGTTACCACCGGAGGAGGTGTAGTCGTTACCACTGGAGGAGGTGTAGTCGTTACCACTGGAGGAGGTGTAGTTGTTACCACCGGAGTATTGTTATTAACAAAGGCTTCGCTCCCTTCATTAGAAAACGCTTGAACATGCATTCCAACACGCAATGACCCAGATTTCAAATCATTAAACACATCCTTGAGAGTTTTATTTGTACTTAGGTTAAAAAATACACTGACCCATTCTCCAGGATTAACGCCATTCTGAGATACAGCACCCGTTGATTTAATTCCAAAGTCAGGTGAAAAATTCACGGTGTTGCCGCCAGGGAGATTCATCCTACCTGATGCTGCTGCAAAATCTACACCTGCACCGCTGTCTACGATCGTCCCCATACTTTTTAAAACGGTACTGTTATCGAAGTAAATTTGCGTCATGGAAGAAGCAAAGGGGCCGACATTCGAAAATTTAAACAAGACATTGTTAGATGCGAGATCTTCTTTGCCAAAACTATCTGTAACATCTACTAGTAGTTGACGTTCACCTGTCAATTTATTAACGACATTGTTGTGTGTAATATTGTTGAAATTAAATTGAAGGGCTTGCGCTGGAGAAGATGCTAAGTATCCTGCTGCAATGCAAAGTGAGGAGGTTGTAAGAACGCGTTGAACGAACAGAGTGTAGTTAGACATGGTTGCTGAATTTTTCCATGTAGAGTATAAAAGAGCACGGTTAGAGCAGAAACGGGCGCTCCGCCATTAACAGTATTGAACTCGGATTAGAAAAAGACTACTCAGCAAGCCAAAGTTTCATGTCTTCTTGTTAAAGACAGTTTAGATCTGTATATGCCGATACCACGAATTACATAGTTTTCTCAGGGACAATCCTGATATTAGATTCTGGTCTGGGTTTAACCCTATTTTTTCTAACTTTCGATGTTACTGGACGGTATTTTCCGTACAAATACTTGATTTTGAAAAGTAATCCACAGATGATATGGGTAGAATTTGCAGATTTAAACTGGTAAATATGCTGAGCCTAGAAAATTGCCTATCAGACACCGAAAATCAGGCGATCGTCTTGCTGATCGAGACTCTGACGGGGTGACAATGTAGGCTACAACGCATACATTGCAGGCTCCACAGCCCCTAATACCCTTACGACAACAATGCTATGCTCATGATCTACGACCGATCGGAGATCATCGCCCTTCTTCTTTAACTTGTCCGATATATTCCTGAATGCCCATTTTCTTAAGTGTTTTACCCTTGATTGCTGTTATTGAGTAGGCCAGAGTCATGAGGACTAAAATTCTAAGATTATCCACTGCCGCCCACCGCTGGTATTTTAGGGAAACTTGTGTGGATGTCTCAACAGAAATAAACCCATCTTTTATTGCGATTACCAACTGGATCCAAACTTCTCCAATCCGCCCCACACTAGCAACCACTGAACCACGATCGCCCAGTGAATGAAAACCGCTGTCCACATCGATCGACTTTGCAAATACGATAGCGTACACAAAATTCCGAGGAGTCCAGCCCCCCACAAAAACGGCATCTCATGAAAAAAGCTTGGGGTCCAAGGCAGCAAGTGAAAAAGGATAAACAACACCCAACTCCCAAAAATCCATTGCTGACGAACAAGAGGCGGCATTGGCTCCGTGGGATGGGGAATCAAAAAAGTTCGAAACATCAACTCTTCCGACAGTCCCGGCATTAAAAATGATCCAACTGCAACATTTAGCCACTGTCCAGGATTAAGTTCCGGCTGAAACTTCAAGAATCCAATGCTCATACCAAACGGCACAACCATCACGCCATACACACACAGCGCCACAATCGTCCACACCCAAGATGTCCGGCTAGGAATCGATCGAGTGGACGCACGCAGTCGGTATAAGATTCTACTGTGCCAGCGGAAATGGTTCATACCCTAAATTTCACCTAAATTACAGCCCTTTCAAAACAGTTTGCATCAACTCCGGCGTGACTTGATTGTTAACTTGCACCGAGCCGATCGCATCCGGCAACACAAATCGAACTTTTCCTGATTGCACTTTTTTGTCATTTTGCGTTAACGCGACAATTTTGTTCAGATCTAAATTTGGAGGAAGCTTAGTGGGAAGTGCGCACTTTTCGATAATGGCGTTTTGCCGATCGCACTCTTCCCGACTCCACAGTCCCATCGTTACCGCAATCTCACCCGCTGCCACCATCCCGATCGCCACCCCTTCACCATGGGTAATGACTTTGTATTTCGTAATGCTTTCGACCGCGTGGCCGAGGGTATGGCCGTAGTTTAAAATCTCCCGCAGCCCAGATTCCTTTTCATCTTTCGCAACCACAATAGCCTTGGCCTCGCAGGATGCGGACAAAATGGCTTGCAGCAATTCATCATCGACATAGCGCAATTGGTCCAGCCGCTTTGCCGCCTCTAACTTGCCAAACAATTCCCCATCCCAAATCACGCCATATTTGATGACTTCAGCTAAGCCCGATCGGAGTTCTCGGGCCGGAAGGGTTTTGAGGACTTGAGGATCAATGAGAACGAGTCTAGGCTGATGAAACGCCCCAATTAGGTTTTTACCCTGGGGATGGTTGACGCCTGTTTTGCCGCCAATCGATGCATCGACCATAGCTAGGAGCGTCGTCGGCACCTGCACCACAGAAATCCCCCGGAGCCAAGTCGCCGCCGCAAATCCCGTCATGTCGCCAATCACGCCGCCGCCGAGGGCCACCATAACGCTCGATCGCTCCAGCTTGTGGCCGAGGGCCGCGTTGTAGATTTTTTGTAAGGTTGCAGGGGTTTTGTAGCGTTCGCCGGGAGGAAGAATGACGGTGGCCACGCTGAAGCCCGCTTGAGTGAGTGACTGAAGCACTCGATCGCCATAGTGTTTAAAAATAGTGGGGTTGGACACCAGCAACGCCTTGCGGCCTAGGGGTTTGAATCCCGGATGGCCGCCCGGTTGCTCTAGTTTTTCGGTCATCCAGGTGCCAATGTTATCCAGGATTCCAGGAGCGATCGCAATAGTGTAGGGCTTGTCGGGGAGGCAGACGGGAATGACAGATTGCATGGCGTTCTAGGGGTTCTCTGGTGTTCCCTATTGTGTCACTGAAGTTGGACTCCGGATGTGTTGTATATTTAGAAAAGAGATTTTTTAGGAGAGAGTTATGGTAGATATTGCTATCTTGTATGCGGTATTCCTCGGCGGTTCGTTTGTGGTGGCGATCGGCCTATTCAAAGTTCTGCGCGGGATTAAATTGATTTAGCGAAATTCACAAAGCCGATCGAAACGTCCCCTGAAACCCTAGAGCGTTCGATTGGCTTTCCACTCGTTCACATTGTTATGTTTCTTCAGGAATGCCACTAACCCGAAACAGGTCCGCTAACGTGGGCGCGTAGGAGGTCAGGCCGTAGGTGCCGGGGTTGACGACGTTTTGGTGAGTAAAGTGGCGATGGCTGATACAGAAACGATCCCAATCCGCAACTTCGATGTTAAAGACGCGGATGATCAGGTCAATTAGCCACGGGTTAAGCGGAAATTGAAAATAAATAGATTGGTGACTATAAGCGCAGGCTTCTTCAATCAGACGTTGAATGCTGTAGCGATCGTGCCCTGTGACAATATCCCGTCGATCGCCGGGTTGAGGCACATGGTCCACGAGATGACACACCACTTGGCCAATGTCGTAAGCATGACTAAAGTGGAAGCTACCATCGGCCTTTAAAAACTTAGCGAGCCGAATCCATTTGACCACATCGGCCATTCCAGCACTCACAGCGGATTTTGGGAAATTCTGGTCTCCACCGAAGACAACGGTCGGATAGAGCGTTGTAATTTTATCTTTCCACGGGGAACCAGTAAGTTTTTCGTGGCACTGATATTTGGTGCGGATGTAGTCCGTACCTAGTTCTCCAGCCTCTTTGAGAGGGTGATTTTGGCTGTCGAGGATGCTGGCCGTACTGAAGTAAAGGATATGGCTACAGACCTCTGGATCGAGGAAACTGAGTAGCTCTAGGGTTTTGAGGACGTTGATGGTGTACGTCTCTTCAGCATTGCCCCAAGAGGTGGCCGTGAGGATGGCGGTGTCCACAGTCGCGAGAAGAGCCTGGTGTTGTTCAATGTCTCGAACGTCACCTACAAGAATATGAATGCCCGATCGAACCGTAATATCTAACTTTAGTTTTTCAGGATTGCGCACTAACAGGAATAACTCGTGATCGGTGTGACGAATGAGTTGGTCCACGAGATAGTGACCAATGCAACCACTGGCACCTGTCACAAAAATGCGCTTTGAAGTCATGGGAAAAGGAACAGTAAAATTTAGATCTCTCAAAATTTACACTGAATTTAGACCCAACAGGGAGAACTAGGGAATTGAGAATAAATGCCTAACTCCTCTCAATTCTTAATTCTTCATTCTCTAGCACCGCTCCAATTCGCTTCACCACGGGTCCTTCCGGAGCGTTTACCAACTGCAAATCGCGCTGTCCCACAAGTCCCACAGCCTCTAGCCCCAAGCATTCAAACCCCTCCCACACCGCATCCCGCACCATCTCCTCAGACTCTTGATCTAAGAAAAGCTGAAAATATTCCAACACCTGCTTCTTCTCCACCAGCGACTCACCGAGGGCGATCGCCGTCATCTCCCGCACTGCCAACAGCCGAGCCGTGGCATCCACATGAGACAGCATCTGCACCCAAGACGCCAACTCCACTGTTCTAACTTTCGGGTCAAACGATCGAGCCTTTGATCCTCCGATCGCCTGCCGCACCCCCAGCCCCAAGACCCCAGCCGTCATTACCCCCTGCACCAAAATCCCCGTCGCCAACCAGTGCGAGTCCGTCTCCAGCCAAGCCGACAGGGCTAAATAGGTCATAAACGCCGCACTTCCCCCGGCTACAGCGCTCCACACAAATGGACGATTCCAGCTCTCCATCTGCGTTTTCACTTGCTCATTCACCTCAGGCAACTTGCGCCGCCACTCCTCATCTTGCAGCAAATACATCAACACCATCGTCCCCATTCCCGCCCCCGTCGAAATCACCAATGGCGCATTCCACAGCACTAGCAGCCCGCCTCCCATGGCTGCCAGCCCGCCCCCCCTGCGACCCCGAAGCAGCGCCGTCCCCAACTGCCGCAAATCACGAGGCGATGTGATAAACGCCGCCGACTCCTGAAACCACGTGAAGACATCTCGTGACGATCGCATGATGACTGCTCAAAACCTTCTCCCCGATTGTAGGACGCGATCGGCCCGATTGATCCGTCTGATTTTAGTCCTGACCCGCGATACCGATCGAGTTGTTGTTGTAGCAAAAGGGTTCTACACAAGATTTATCAAGGTACCGCTCCAAAAATCCCTGCCCAAGTCACCATCACCCGCTACACCATCACCGCCGTCCTCCTCAGCCTCACGCTTATCGTCCTTAGCACCACTACCAACCCGACTCAACCCAACCATCCAATCAACCCCAGCACACTACAACCGATCGGAGATCTCGGCAACACAGACGCAGGATTCTTTGAAATCAATCGCGTCGTCCTCGATCGTCAACAAGCCCCGATCGGTCCTCGAAGCCGAGTGCTCTTGCGCTAACGAGCTAGCCATGTAACTCCTTCCAGCGGCGTTGTAAATCCTCAATGGTATACACCGCTTGGAACTCAATACCCTGAGACGCATAGTACTCCGCCCCGCCCTGCTGCCGATCGACCAGCGTCATAACCTGCGTTACCATATAGCCCGCAGCCCGCAATCGTTCCACCGCCTTCATCGCCGACTGCCCCGTCGTCACCACATCCTCCAACACCACCACAGGCGCACCCTCCGGCAACGTCGGCCCTTCAATGTACACCTGCGTCCCATGCCCCTTTGCTTCCTTCCGCACAATCAGCGCCGTCAAGGATCGCCCCTCGTAGGCCGCCACCACACTGGTCGCCGTCACAATTGGATCAGCTCCCAAGGTCAGACCCGCCACCGCCACAGTATTCATAGGAATAATATCCAGCAGCACCCGACCCACTGCTAGAGCGCCTTGAGGATGGAGCGTCACCTGTTTGCCATTAATGTAATAGGTGCTGCGCTGCCCCGAAGACAACAAAAAATCACCTTCCTGGTAAGCCACCTGACAAAGCAACGTTAATAATTCATCGCGCACTTCAAGAGAAGTCGCTGTCGTCCAAGCAAAAGAAGATTGTTTCATAGCTAATTTTGTCATACCCTTAGTATCGAAAGAAAGTGTTGAAAGAACCTGTGAGAAGAGCCGTCGATAACGGGCAAACTAAGTCATTATTGGAAATGTCGGCTACCATAAAGCGAAAACTTACAGGATTAAGTTTAAGTATGAGCATAAAATTGAGAGTTTTGGCGACCCTATTGATGGGCGCACCCCTAGGACTCACCTTCGCCGGCATGACCGCACAACGCGCAACCGCACAAGAGGAACCCTCCGTTCAAATTTTTCGTCCCAGCGAAAATCTTCAAGAAGCCATGGAACGTGAGTTCTTTGACCACGAAAAGAGCATCCTGAGAAATCGGGATTTGGGCGGAGTTGCCGCATCGGCGCATTTGCTTGGCATTCCCCGGTTCAGTGAAAATGGCATCCTCGAAGATTCTAGAAGCGTTCATCGCCTCTACACCTATCTCAAGGAACAACAGACCTACACGGCCCCAACCTTGCGCGCCGCAGACCTCGTGTCGCCGTTCAACAGTTCGGTGCAGTTCTTGCCCACCGCCCAAATGGCCTCCAATCCACCTATGAGCGGCAGTAACACGCCCTTTATGCAATCACCTGCTACACAGATCGTACTCCCGCCGTCCGAAGCGATGCCGATGCCGATGCCCGCCAAAGATCCGGCACCTCGTCTTCCAGTGCAAGGTAAGTTCTAACGCATGTTCCCATAGAGCAAATAGAACATAAAAAGCGAGTTGACCCTCAAAGTCAGCCCGCTTTTCTCTTTTTTAGACCAACGCAGGCACTAATTCAGGCACTAATGCAGGCACTAATGCGATCGACTGGAGAAGATTTGCCAAAATCACCGTCTTGTAGGACCCCAGATAATGGTCATTGATCACCTCCCAATCTGGCTCCAACAAATCTTCTATTTCATCCTGAATAGCCGCCATCAAACCTTCAAGTGGAACAGGATTCAAGCAAAGACAACCCTGGGTATCAAAGCGATATTTTTCACCTACATGACAATACCCCGTTGCCTTAAACGGTAACTTCGGCACAATATCTTCATCGTTCACAATCCGAAAGGCGCGATCGATCGGTGCTGCATCTAGCTCTGTATTCAATCCTTGACCGAGCGCCGTATTAAACCGATCGAAATAGGTGCGATCGCCCACACGCGGCGACCCGAAGGTATACAAACCCGCCACCGACTGTCCAGCATTTACCAGCCGCAGCGTCGCTAGGGTTGCCAGTGCGCCGCCCAAACTATGGCCCGTCAAAAAAAGCGCCTGACCCTGGGTGCGAAACTTGATCACCGCTAGAAGCAGATCTTCAAACACGCGATCGACCGCTTTATTAAACCCACAATGCACCATTCCATTTGGCGTCTCAATCCGATCGAAATCCAGATTCGTAATCCAGTCTCTGAGGTCCTTCCCTTGGGTGCCCCGAAAGCTCACGACAATGGCACGTTCATTCGCCATCACGTAGCCCTGCGTTGGCCCTGAATCCAATAGTTTGCAATGCCTAAATCCCCACGCCAATGCCTGGGCAGTCACCTCATTAGGCGGGTGATAGGCGAGTCCAGCAGCCTGAACCAAGGCATGGGCATTGGCAAGGCTAAAGCCGATCGCAGTCGGTTGCAGCGGGGGAATAGAATTCATGAAAAACACCGTTCTAAAGTAGATTGAGTACTTTAAATAGAGTGTGTAAAAGGACAAGCTAAAACTTAAACCCCAAACACTCGACTTAGCGTTCCCGATCCCTTCACAAGGCGATCGACCCATTCAGATATTCCCCCAAAAAATTAACCCGAACTTTAACGAAGGGTGAATCTTTAAGGGGCAGGTTTGATATCCAACAGGTCTACTATTTCAATTGTTCTAGTGCCGCATCAACCTTACGGATACCATCGTCTGCATTTTGTGACTTATATAGATCCTTTGCTTTACGCAGGGCTTGCTCAGCGTCCGATCGGTTATTTTGGGACTGATAGGTTTTGCCAAGCCAGTAGAAGCCTTCTGCATTGTTGCTATCTAGACGTGTGACCTCACGGTATTGGCTTGCAGCGTTGCCGTAGTCACCCTGGGTATAGTAAAGGTCAGCGATGGCACGGTAAGCTTCCGAAGTCTGATTATCTAGCGTTAGCGCTCGTTGATAGGTCGAGAGTGCCCGATCGCTATCACCCATGCTCTCGTAAACTTTCCCAAGCTGAAGCTGAATCCCAACATTACGAGGGTCAAGCCGCGCCGCTTGGTCTAGAGACTTTAGGGAATTAGTCTTATCTCCCTTCATCAAGTACGCCAACCCCAGCCCCAAATGCGCCCGACTGGACTTCGTATCAAACCCCAGCGCCCGTTGCAAAACATTAATTGCATCGTCGGGTCTTCGTTGCTCCAGCAGCACAAACCCAATGCCTTCGCGAGCCGCCATGTTCCGCGAGTCAACCTTCAGGACCTGCTGATAGATCAGGGTGGCTGCATCGTATTGCTGACGCTGAAGCAGCAAAAACGCTAGCCCTAAATTTGAGTTCAGATGGCGTGGATTTGTGGCAAGCGCATTACGGTAAGCGACGATCGCATTGTCCGGCTGTCCCAAACTCGCGTAGCTGAAGCCTAACCCATACTGAAAGTCAGCCTCTTTTGGGTCTAGCCTTAACGCCTGCTGGTAGTTTTGGACGGCAGCCTGGTAATTGCCTTGGCTAGCGTGGAGATAGCCCATCCCGGAATAAATACGAGCATTCTTTCCATCCAACATTGAAGCCCGCTCGTAAAGCGCTAAGGCGGCTGGATAGTTTTTAGCATCAACTTGCTGTCGAGCACTCTTAAGTAAGTCTTCTAGACCTTCGCCTGCTGGAGCTGTAATCGGTGCGGGTTTTTTCCACTGTTTGGCAGCCTGCGTCTGAGCCGTAACCGAAGGCGCGATCGCCAATAAAGTCAACCCAGAAATCAGTCCCAAACGACCAATCGATCGGAGTGAGGAGACGGCTAACTGTCTAGGAAAACGTCGCATAGTCAAAAGCAAGGGGGTTAAAGTGATGGTATCACGCTCGTAAAATCAATCAGTAGTCAAAAATAAAGGGGCAAGTATTACACTCGCTCCCCTATGATTGTGACGGGCTTGAAGGGATTCGAACCCCTGACCCTCTGGTCCGTAGCCAGATGCTCTATCCACTGAGCTACAAGCCCCTGCTCACGTATTTAAAACTACCACACCTCCTCTGAAAATGCAAAGTTTTTCCTCAGATGATCTTACTTCCGCGTCTGGTCTCACGCATCTAGACCCTCAAGGTCAAGCCCAAATGGTAGATATCTCCGACAAAAGCATCACCGCCCGCGAAGCGATCGCCCAGGGGGAAGTGGTGATGCAGCAATCGACCCTAGCGTCCATCTTGGCTGGGAACAGTCCGAAGGGCGACGTCCTCGGCACCGCCCGCCTTGCAGGAATCATGGGGGCTAAGCAAACCTCGACCCTGATTCCCCTCTGCCACCCCCTGCCGATTCAAAAAATAGAGGTGCAAATCGAACCCGACCCGTCGATTCCAGGATTCCGGATTACCGCAACGGTGCGGATCAAGGGCGAAACGGGGGTTGAAATGGAGGCGCTGACGGCGGTGTCAATAGCGGCGCTGACGTTGTACGACATGGCTAAGGCATTGGATAAAGGCATGGAAATTCGGGCGATCGCACTACTGAAGAAAACCGGAGGCAAGTCCGGCGACTACCAGCGTTAGGGCTAATCCGCAATCTACGCAAATACCACCGTGCGGTTGCCATAGACCAGCACCCGATGCTGTAAATGCGATCGCACAGCTCTCGATAACACCAGCCGTTCGAGATCTTTGCCCTTGCGTACGAGGTCAGCGGCTACATCTCGGTGCGTCACTTGAATCACGTCTTGCTCGATGATCGGACCTTCATCAAGATCGGGCGTGGCGTAGTGGGCCGTTGCGCCGATGATTTTGACGCCGCGATCGTAGGCGCGTTGATAGGGATTGGCTCCGGCAAAGGCGGGGAGAAATGAATGGTGAATATTCATCACTCGGGGAAACTGCTGAACAAAATTAGCCGAGAGCACCTGCATGTATTTCGCTAGCACGACGAGATCGATGTTGTATTGACGCAGCAGTTCGAGCTGATGATGTTCTTGATGGGCTTTGGTGTCTTGAGTGATGGGGATGTGGTGGTAGTCGATGCCAAATTGATCGGCGATCGCTTTGAGGTCGGGATGATTGCTGATGATCAGCGGGATGTCGGCGTTGAGTTCTCCCGCCTGATGTCGCCACAATAAGTCGAGCAGACAGTGGTTTTGCTTACTGACCCAAATCGCCAGACGCGGCCTGACGTCTGAGAAGTGAATGGTCCACGTCGCACCCATAGGCGTTGCAATGGCGCTGAATGCAGGCTCAATCACCGATCGGGGTAAATTAAAGCCGTCTAACTGCCACTCGATTCGGGTGAGGAATAAGTCGGCGGAGAAGTCCGTATGCTGGTCCGCGTGAATGATGTTGCCCCCGTTGGCATAGATGAAATTGGCTAATTTAGCAACTAAGCCTTTTTG
>ENA-OBIO01000058-OBIO01000058.1-metagenomes-genome-assembly--contig:-NODE-58-length-68411-cov-28.793_pt1 | contig 68411 bp, 61 predicted proteins | sample MGYA00153383_OBIO01 | MGnify analysis MGYA00153383 | reverse complement strand
AATCTAGCGCCCATATATTGAGTTACCTCAGTAGATATATTCTCTGTGTTTACTTATTTTAACATAGTTAGGTTTTTTCGCGCCGACCTACTTATTAGATTTGGAAAATCAGTCATAACTTTTAAAATTTCCATTTATCAGTTACCAAATCCTAGCTATGAAAATAAAAACTTGACTGCTGATTAATAGGCAAACAAATCATCACCGCAGTACCTTGATTTACACCCGCGCTGTTCAGGGTAATGCTTCCGCTCATAGATTCCATTATCCTTCGGGAGATAGCCAAGCCCAAACCGTTACCGCCAAACTCGCGAGTTGTAGAACCATCAGCCATCACAAAAGGTTGAAACAATTTTTGCTGCTGCTCGGGATCGATACCAACTCCCGTATCTTCAATTGTTACCACGACCCAATCGCTTTGACTGTTCGCGATCGCACTTTCAGCACTGCCGTTACTAGCAGAGTTTTTACCCAATTCGACGCGCACAGATATACTAATACCACCCAACTTTGTAAACTTAACAGCATTGCTCAACACGTGCAAAAATACCTGTTTTAACTTCTCCGGATCGGCATGAACAATAATCGGATCGTGAGGTTCTGGCAAACTTAACTTCAAACCTTTTTCCTTAATTTGAGCTACTTGCAAGTCAATCGCGTCTTCAAGTACCTGAGTAATATCAACTACTTCTAACATCAGGGAGAAGGTGCCAGCTTCTATTTTAGCAATGTCCAAAATATCATTAATAATATTGAGCAATTGCATTGATGAGTCGTGGGCCCGCTGTAAGAACTCCATCTCTTCATCTCGGTCATCGCAGTAGCCGTCCCGCACAATTTGAATAAAACCGATAATTCCGTTGAGAGGCGTTCTCAATTCATGAGAAATATTGCCCAAAAATTCATTCTTTAACTGATTGGCAACTTGGGCTTCCTTGGTGGCGGCTTCCAATTCTCTAGCCCGGGATCTGAGTCGCTGCACCATGCTATTGAGTGCTTCTGATAGTTGATTGAATTCTCTTATTTGGAAATTTTGGGGCACTGCCTGCGGCGCTTCTGTATCCAGTTTCAGCGCGTAGTCTCTCAGTTTTTCCAAAGGACGCGCCAAGTCCCGAGACAGATATAAAGTCGCAACGATACTAGCAGCAACCAAACCCACAATTAAATTAAATAAAACTTGCTGAATTTCTTCTAAACCTGAGAGAGCATAATCCAAACGAGAGACAGCTAAAATAATCCACTTGCTGTTCTCCTTTTTAGTTAAAGGACTCGGAATAGCAGCATATCCTGCTAGTAACTCTACACCATTTCTTTCAAAGGAGAATAGGTGGAGAAAAGCTTGCCCGCCAGCCATCGCCCTTCTGACAATGCTTTTTAGTCGATCGGCATCAGCCTCGGCGTCGATATTGCGGCCTACGCGGTTGATATTCGGGTGGGCCAAAATTGTCCCATCTTGGTCGATCGCCACCGTATAGCCCGCGAGAGAACCCTTGGGAGCGCTGGTTTGCACCGGCAGAGCTGACTGCAAACTAAAGGCATAAGTCAACTGCCGGGTGTTGCCCCGACGAGTGTAAACAGGGGCGCTCAAAACCAAACTCACCTGAGAGTCACGGCTTTCTTTACCCGGATCTGGAAAATTCTCAGCACGCGAAGCCACTTTCTTACCGTTGGCTTTGCCCTCTCGCTGATTCGGCCATGACAGACTGATGTAAACGCTCTTGTCGTCGAGTAGTGTTTGCTGCTGCTGCACTGGTGGCCAAAAATTGGCAGGCAGCGACTGAATCGGCTTCTGTCCACAAGTGCTGGCAACCACTTGATTTGTCTGTAAATTAGTCAATTGCAAGCAATCAACCTGGGCTGGTAACCGCTGCCCTAATTGCGCGATAAACTTTTGATAATCCTTCGGCTCTACAGACTGCAACATCAAGTTTTCCGAAGCGCCGAGCAGATTCGACTTCAGCGATTTCGCCCACTGTTCAATAGTGTCTGCTTTTCTGACTGCACTTTCTGTCAAGTTTTGACGAGCAGTTTCCAGAAGCGTCGAGCGTGCCTTGCGATAGGTAACATACTCCCCCACCAGTAGAACAGGTACGCTGAGTAACAAAATCCGCGACAGTAAAATACGGCGAAAGGATGATTGACCTAACTTAACCATAGGACATATCTAACTAAATTAAGGTGCAACATCCAACAGCGACCATACTGCAATCAACCAGGCTGAAAGCGAGAATTTGTCTAGGATACTCTGCTGACCGGACAACACAGCTTCAGAACAACATTTAAACACAATTATAGAAGCCACTGTATTAATCTCGATTCTAAGTGTCTTGACTTAAAAATGATCGGCAATTTTTTTGGCAAATGCCTGTGATTTCAGTCACACTTCCATCCTCAATCCTGCGATCGAGTTGCACTCCATCGCTTGCCCCCTGCAAAATTTTTCAGCCCCGAAAAAGCCTCGGCTTGAAAGACCGCAGTTGGTTGAAGCTAGAATCACATGGATGGGATCTGGGGTCGAGGTAAAAGGAAAAAAGTTCTGTTTCGGGCTTTTTCTTTGCGAATGCCTTCAAGAGATGCCTCGTCAAATGGGCGATTCGAGATTTTGCGCCCTGTGAAAAATTTGTTGTGACATCCGATCGATTCAGCGACAACAATTCACCTGTCAAACAATGAGATGATCGAGTCGCCGATCGACTCTCACAACCCAGCAGGTGGCGAACATTGCCCCAAACAGTGCACCCACGCTCCGTAAAATTGCGGTCTCGGCAATAGTCAACCTAGCTAAATCGATGAAAAAAAACTCCAGCAATTATACGTATTATTACACAAACAACCGTCCCAGATATCATCATGCTTATTTGATATCTCCCCTTTTAGAAATGCTGGCGACACTTCAGAAGGCCAGCCAGACCAAACTCCGAGTGTTGGATCTCGGCTGCGGCAATGGTAGCCTCAGTCACGTCATCGCAGAGCAAGGCTGCGAAGTTGTCGGCGTTGACACTTCTGCACCCGGAATTGCCATCTCCCGTCAAAGTTTCCCCGAGTGTCAGTTTATCCAAGCAGATATTTACGAACTCCCCGATACCAATATGCTGCAATCATTTGATGTTGTCTTAGCCATTGAAGTAATCGAACACTTACTTTATCCCAAAGAACTAGCAAAAACTGCAAAAAAATGCCTCAATCCGGGAGGTAGGCTAATTATTTCCACACCCTATCACGGCTATTTAAAAAACCTGGCGTTAGCTGTTTCTGGCAAACTGGACAAACATTTCACCGTACTTTGGGATAATGGTCACATTAAATTTTTTTCAGTAGAGACGCTGACCAAGTTATTAACGTCTGAAGGATACACCGACATTAACTTTAAATTTGGTGGTCGATGTCCCTATCTTTGGAAATCAATGTTATGCTCAAGTAAGTTCTCGGGAAAAGCTGAAAATTTATAATTTTTTAGCTTTGAATTATCATCTAATTAATTTTTGTGAACATGACTTATGCAAGACCTCTAATGGTGCGCACCTTACTGCGATAAGTAGTGTGTCATATCAATTTTGGTTGCACTCAGACATGATAGAGGATACGGCACTGCCGTGTCCCTACAATGTTATTTTGGGTAGGGATACGGCACTGCCGTATCCTAATTTCTAATAATTCCGATGGAACTGGAAACGATATCAAACCACTTTTAGCGCCAGCTCTAATGAATTGAAAAGCATCGATCGCGAAAACTAAAAAATAAGTCTCAGAGGGTAAAAAAAATGACTGTTGGCGTTTGGATATTAGGCGATCAACTTTGGCAGAACCAAGCTGCTCTAGCCAGTGCGGATGATAAATCTTCCCTACCCATAATTTTAATTGAATCTTGGCAGCACGTTCAACAGCGGCCCTACCACCGACAAAAATTAGTATTAATTTGGTCGGCAATGCGGCACTTTGCTGAAGAATTGCGCGGCGCTGGCTGCCAAGTCACTTACACAACATCGGGCGACTTTGAAACACCTCTCAAAGCTTGGATTCAACCTCAGGAAATAACCGAATTACGGGTGATGGCGCCGAACGATCGACCTTTTTTACAGCTTGTTCAAAACTTGCAACTTCCCTGCAAATTAACCATCGTTCCCAACAATCAATTTCTGTGGACAGAAACTGAATTCAAAGATTGGGCATCAAGCCGCAAACGTTTGTTGATGGAAGACTTCTATCGAGCCAGCCGCAAGCATTTCCAAGTTTTAATGGATGGCAATCAACCTGTCGGAGGTAAGTGGAATTTTGACAAAGAAAATCGCCAGCCACCAAAAGGCAAACTGAATACGCCGAAAGCTCTCTGGTTTGAGCCGGATGCCATAACTCAAGAAGTTATCGAGGAAGTTAAATCTCTATCTTTGCCAACTTACGGAGATGTTGAACCTTTTCGCTGGGGGGTGACGCGAGAGCAAGCATTGCAAGTATTAGATAATTTCATCGAACAGCGTCTCCCAACTTTTGGCCCTTATCAAGACGCGATGGTAACGGGTGAGGAAACAATGTGGCATTCCCTAATTTCTCCGTATCTAAATATTGGCTTGCTGCATCCTTTAGAAGTTATTCAAGCCGCCGAAACAGCCTACCTCGACAATGACTTAGATTTAAATGGTGTCGAAGGTTTCATCCGGCAAATTCTCGGCTGGCGAGAATACATTCGTGGTGTTTATTTTTACGTGGATGCTGATTATTTTCAGAAGAATTGGTTCAACCACACTCAGCCTCTGCCGGAGTTTTTTTGGGATGCTAGCAAAACTGATATGAATTGTTTGCATCAAGTTTTAACTCAAGTTGAAGATAGCGGTTACGCGCACCACATCCAGCGGTTGATGATTTTGAGCAATTTTGGTCTAATTGCGGGAATCTCGCCCCAGGAGTTGGAAAACTGGTTCCACAGTGCGTTTGTTGATGCTTACGACTGGGTAATGCAGACTAATGTGCTGGGTATGGGTTTGTTTGCTGACGGTGGTGTGTTGGCGTCGAAACCCTACGCTGCGTCTGCGAATTACATCAATAAGATGAGCGATTATTGTCAGGGGTGTAAGTTCGATCGCAAAGTACGATCGGGCGACAATGCGTGTCCGTTCAATTTTTTCTACTGGGACTTCCTGGCGCGCCACCGGGATAAACTTCAGTCGATCGGTCGCATGAGCTTTATCCTAGCCAACCTCGACAAAATGCCGCCGGAAGAATTGGAAACCATCCGCCAAAAAGCCGCAGACTGGCATCTAGGAAGTCATTAGTCCGTAGTCAGTTGTCATTAGTCAGTTGTCAGTTGTCAGTTGACTGTGGTGAGCAAACAGCGAACAGTCAACAGCGAACAGTCAACAGCCAACAGCCAACAGTCAACAATGCCCTATGCCCCATGCCCCATGCCCCATGCCCTTTGCAATTCTTATCTTTACTCCTAGTTTTTCCCAAACATTCCACAGCGTTTCCACAGGCAAGTCAGGGGTTTTCCACAGATTGGAGAAAGTTTTCCACAGAAATTAACGGCACGGTCGGATCTTGCTGCGTAATTGGGGATTTCGTTCACCTACTGCGCAATGCCTCATACAAACCCAAAAAACATAAAGTTATGTAACAAAAAATGCCATGAAAAGCTGATTATTGCGTAAATCTTTTTTTTACATAAAGGAGTTTGTAACATTGCGCAACATTGACAAACCTACCCCCTGATAGCGCACAATGATTCGACCGACCTAAAAAAGCGCTCTAATTTCGGCAGTGTCTACACCTGTATCCGGCCGAAAGGGGGTTCTGTTTTCAATTTATTAGCGAGACTAAAAAATGATGAACCCAACAGTCAGTATTTTTGCCGAAATTCCCGAAACGCTGCACGATTCTCTCAAAACTTACTTGGAAACTCATCCCGAATGGGATCTCGATCGAGTATTCTCCGCCTCCCTGTCGCTGTTTTTGTTGCAAAATGCCGACAGCGGTACGCCGGAAGCCTCGCGGGGCTACCGCCAAGCTGCGAAAGTTTATCTCGAAACGCTGTTTCAGTACCCTCAAGACTTGCGAAGCAGCAATAATGTAACTAAGTAGTCCAATTATTTTGGATTTTGGATTCTCCCGCCGGATGAATCCAATTAGCAATTACCAATTAGCAATTACCAATGACGAATGTAGTAGATGCCTTGATTGTGGGTGCGGGGATTAGCGGTTTGAGTTTGGCGCACGCACTTCAAAAGGAAGCAAAGACAGGATATCCCCTGAAGATTTTAGTCGCTGAGAGTCAGGGGCGTGTGGGTGGGAATATCACAACTGCGACAGCCGATGGGTTTCTCTGGGAGGAGGGCCCGAATAGTTTTTCGCCGACACCGGAGTTAATGAAGTTGGCTGTGGATGTGGGATTGAAGCAGAAGTTGATTTTTGCCGATCGCAAATTGCCTCGTTTTGTTTATTGGCAAAATAAGCTGCAACCGGTGCCGATGACTCCGCAGGCGATGATTCAGTCTGGGTTGCTGAGTTTTCCGGGGAAACTGCGGGCGCTGTTCGGCGCTTTGGGGTTTGTGGCGCCGGCAATGGGCGATCAATTTTCGCAGCAGGGTGGCCAGGAAACTGTTTCGGAATTTTTCCGCCGTCATTTGGGGACGGAAGTGATGCAGCGGTTGGTGGAACCTTTTGTTTCTGGGGTTTATGCGGGAGATCCGCAACAACTTAGCGCGGCGGCTGCTTTTGGCCGAGTCACAAAGATGGCTGATTTGGGTGGTGGGCTGGTGGCGGGGGCGTTGCTTTCTGCGAGGAAAGCGCCGAAGAAAATGCCCGCTGACCCGAATGTTCCTGCTACTAAGCCGGGGGAGTTGGGTTCGTTTAAAGGGGGGTTGAAGGCTCTGCCAGAGGCGATCGCTGCTCAATTGGGCGATCGGCTAAAACTGAATTGGCATCTGACTCGGCTCGATCGTACTGAACGCGAAACTTACATTGCTGTATTCTCGACGCCGGACGGACAGCAAGAAGTTGAGGCCCGCACCGTAGTTTTGACAACACCGGCTTATATTACAGCGGAGTTGTTGCAGCCTTTGCAACCGGAAGTTAGCAGCGTTTTACAAGCTTTTACTTATCCCACTGTTGCCTGCGTTGTACTAGCATATCCGCTATCGGATGTCAAGGGTAAGTTAGTGGGATTTGGGAATTTAATTCCGAGGGGGCAGGGAATTCGGACTCTGGGGACGATTTGGACATCGAGTCTATTTGCCGATCGGGCGCCTGCGGGCTGGCAAACTCTCAGCAGTTACATCGGCGGGGCTACTGATTCGGAAATTGCCAATCTCGACGCCGAACAAATCGTTCGGGAGGTACACCGAGATTTGTCTCGGATTTTGCTGAAGCCGGAGGCGGCACAGCCGAAGGTTTTGGCGGTGAATGTGTGGAAACGGGCAATTCCTCAGTATAATTTGGGGCATTTCGATCGCCTGGAACAGATCGAGAACGGTTTAAAATCTTTGCCGGGGATGTATTTGTGCAGCAACTATGTTGGCGGGGTGGCTTTGGGAGATTGCGTGCGCAGGGGTTTTGAGCGGGCGCAAGAAGTGCGGGAGTATTTGCAGAACCAGCAATCAGAGACTCGATCAATCTGAATTATGCCGCGGGAGGGCGGGTTTACAAATATCGAGTATGCGATCGGAGATAAGCTGTCACGCATTTAAATTGCATATTCAGGGCGGGCGGGACGCCCACCCCACAAGACGGGGAATTGTTTATTGACATTCAATTTTAATGCACAACAGCTTATTAGACATCTCCCATAATTATTGTGGAACAGGCATCCTGCCTGTTCTTCACAGGCTTTTTGCAAGAGGTCTATTGGTGAACCTACCCCTACAGCCTTCTGCCTTGCGTTCCGGCCCGCGTGTCGGCGAATATGCTACTAGGTTAGGTTGTTGGCTCAAACTTGTAACCCACTCCTCGGACGGTTTGAATCATCGAAATTTGAGTGGTATCTGGTTCAATTTTGCGGCGAATTTGTCCGATATGGACATCCACCACACGATCGGCTCCGACATACTCGTAGTCCCACACTTCATGCAGCAATTCCGATCGCCTCCACACGCGACCTGGTTTGCTGGCCAAACAGTACAACAGGTCGAATTCTAAAGCAGTCAAAGCAACTATTTGACTGGCAAGAATCACCTCGCGGCGGACGGGATCTATGAGTAGCTTTCCAAAAGTAAGAGTCTGTTGCTCAGCCGGAGTAACAATGCGTTTGCGCTTCAAAATTGCTGCAACGCGAGCTCCAATTTCTACAAGACTAAATGGTTTAGTAATGTAGTCATCAGCACCTTCGGCAAACCCTTTCATTTTGTCAGCTTCATCGGTTCTACTCGTCAGCATCAACACAAACACGCCCGTGCGTCTTTGCATTTCTTGACAAAGTTTGTAGCCAGTAGTGTCAGGTAAATTTACATCTAAAACTACTAAGTCAGGATTGAGTTGCTCAAATAATTCCAGACCAGTCTGACCGTCAACGCCAGACTCAACTTGATAACCTTGCTGGCTTAAAAAACGGTGAATTAAATTTCGGATTGCCGGGTCGTCATCAACCACAAGGATTTTTACAGGGGCCATGACCACAACTTTGCTTGAATAATTAGCCAAGAATATTCAGCCATAATAATAGAAAACTGGATACAAATCTCGAAAAAATTGAGCTTTTAATAGTTATAGCTATATTTATAACCTACGCAAGATTTCGGGCAGTAAATCTCCGGGAACTTTGGATAAGGCTAAATTTTGACCTTGCAGCCCGCATTCACTATAAAAAGCTCTAATCGTTTTAACAATATAGCTCAATGCTGTTTGCCGGGAATCAGCAGCTTGGGAGTTGGCCGCAAACGGTAGGTTGAGTTTATCTCCATATGTTAACCCTTTGTCATTGAGATGTTGTCCCCATCCGACGCACACTTGCAACTGGTGGTCTAGTGCTGCTTCTAAATGGCTGGTCTGTGCGGCTTTGTTGAGGGCAAAATCGGGGTCTGTGGCTAGTTGATAGTGGGCTAGTCCGAGATTGTTGCGGGCGGCTAAGGTGTCAAAGGTGAGTTGGGTTCGATTGAGCTTTCCGGCAATATCCACCGCGGCTTCGTAAGCCGTAATCGCCTGCTGTAATGATTCCGTGCGGGCCTGTTTTTGCTGAAACTGGTTTGCCAAATGCCAATAAGCGGTACCGAGATTGTTGTAGGTGGCGGCTGCTGCTGCGGGTACTAACTCGCGGGTGCGGTACTTCAAGGCTTCGCGGTAGGCCTCAATCGCCCTAACGGTGAGGAGTTCTGAGGGCTCGTGCTGGGCGAGGTTCCAGCAGGCGGTACCGAGGTTGTTTTGGACTCCGGCATAGTTGAGCGGTTCTCGTTCGGGACTGTAGCAGGAGAGGGCTGCGGTGTAAGCTGCGATCGCACTTTTGAGATAGACGATCCTCTCCGAGGGCTTCGCTAACGGCTCACCATCTTGGGCTAAATTCCAGTAGGCTGTGGCCAAATTATTCTGGGCCGCAGCGTACTGCTGAGGTTCGGCTGCTGGATCTAGATCCAGCAGCGCTTGTTGGTAAGCTGCAACTGCTTGCTGAAAGTTCTCTGTCTTGTCTTGATATCGGGCTAAATCTGCCGAAGCAATTCCCAAATTTTTGTTTAATCTAACGCGGGTTTGGGGTGGACTCTGGTCATCTGTTCGATTCAAACCTTCAATGTAGAGGGCGATGCTGCGTTCGAGGCCGGATACCGGATCGGAGGTGTTATGCTGAGTACGATCGCGCGACAGCATCCAGTAGAAAGTACCGAGATCGTTGAGCAGATCGGAAATTGGCGGTAGACTATCGGACTCCTCGGCGCAGTCAGTTAAATTTTGTTTCAATTGGGCAATCAGCCGCGCGCATTCGTCGGTTGGTTCTCGATTTTCCTGCAAGTTGCTATCGAGTTCGAGGTACGCAATCACTTGCTCGATCGCGCGAATGGCGATTGTCAGGTTTTGAAAAGAAGCGTCTCCCCCCAGAATGCGATCGCGGTAGCAATTCCCCAAATTGTAATAAGCCAAAGCCAAGGCTTCGGAACAGCACTGATGTTCTTGCAGTAACTCTATGTATTGCAGAGTTTGCAGCGGCAGAAAATTGTCCTCCGATGCGGCATTATTTTCTGCTGACAACTCTCCAGAAGCCGCCGCTAGAACCAAATCTGCTAGTTCGACGGATTTAGAATCTGGTGCGCCAGACGGGAAATCGGGAACTTCGGGTGGTTCATCCTCGGGAATTGGGGATTGTCCAGACTCTGAATATCTTAAAAGTTGGTCGCCGGAGTCTCCGTTGTCCCGGAAGTTTCCCAAGTCTTGGGAGTCTCCGTTGTCCTCCGAATGTCCAAAGTCTCCCTTAGCTGGAGTTGGTTCGCCTTCAAACTCAAATACTCCGGTTCGCCATTGCCAAAATTCCGGTGCTGACTGCTCGATCGAACTTAGCCAGGGGCGCGACACCCACAGCAACAGAGTAGACTCACACATTTGCAGGTTAGCTTCGATGTCCCTCAAATAGCTCAGGAACGACCACTGCACGGCTGCGTCGTGCCTGCTCAGGTGTTCTGCCCCGAGAATTTGAAATCCCGGCAAACGGCTGTAGTTGCCTTTGTTTTGGGGCGGTTGGTGTTGGGTCAACCACGCGCCGATCGAGCCCCAAGGATTTGGATCGCTCAAGTCTAGTTCCAAACTGACAAATCGGGGGTAGTCGATCGGGGAGTCTTGGGTAGCTAATTCTGCCTGCAAGCGGGCTGCGAGACAGTCTCGCAAGTACAAGTCATCGCAGGCGGCGATAAAAATTTGACGGCGTAAATTGAGGTCGATCGCCTGTTTCAAGCGTTGGTATATCTGCTTATTCGAGCTAGAAACTTTTTGGGAAGGAATAGACATCACGATCAGCCGATTTTAAATTTTAGATTGTAGATTGTAGATTGTAGATTTTAGAGTTGAAATCTCGATCGCTCCGCAGAGGTAGGGACACGGCAGTGCCGTGTCCCTACGACACTCGCTCGCGATCGGGGTGTACTTCATAAACTTAGAATCTGCTGTAACTTGCAACTCGACTTGAACGACCGTCAACCGCACCAGTGATGACTAAATGATTGTAGATTTTCAATCGGCAAATTTATGTTTGTGACGATCGCGTCTGATTAATTGCTACCCAAGTCTCTGAAGCCGATCGCAGAGATCGATCGACAAAATTTCTGCTTGTCTTATTTAGTTTTTCAGCTCGCAACGCACGCTTCAGGAATGTCGCGACTACCTGCTTTTATTGAAACACAAAAACCATGTTTCCCTAGGTATAGAAAACATGGTTTGTCGAAGAATTATTTAAAATTGTGATTTGAAGCAGCTTTGAGTATCAGCCCAGTTCTTAAACTGAGGCCGCCACGTACACCAAGCCGACCACCAACATGACTGCTGCAATACCCAAGAGGATATAGTTCCGTTGCTGGTTCTTGTTGGGAGGTTCCGCGCCGTACATTTTCGGCTCTTTGGCAAAGTTGTTCAAGCGTCCGTCTTCTTCGGTAGTGTAAGGCATGGGCAAGAATCCTCTATAGTTTTAGATTTTCATTACTTTACCAAAAAAATGCGATCAAAGTGCCACTAACAATTCGGGAATTTATTTTGAGTTAACAGTACCTGTTTCGGGGGAAGAGGCGATCGCATAATCCTTAACGGGCATCCTACCTGCTAAGTACGCCAGCCGCCCCGCCTCTGCTGCCATTCCCATTGCTTTTGCCATTGCTGGCGAATTTTGAGCATTGGCGATCGCCGAATTAATCAACAGTGCATCGGCTCCCATTTCCATAGCTCGGGCTGCTTCGCTGGGAGTGCCGATCCCAGCATCGATAACCACAGGAATCTTTACCGTGTCAATAATTATTTGAATGTTAGCTGCATTATTGATTCCTTGCCCGGAACCGATCGGCGAACCTAAAGGCATGACTGTCACGCAACCGACTTCTTCTAGGCGTTTGGCCAGCAGAGGATCGGCATTGATGTAAGGCAAAACGGCAAAACCTTCTTTGACTAATTGTGTTGCGGCTTCCAAAGTGCCGATCGGATCTGGCAACAAATACTTAGCATCGGGAATCACTTCTAACTTGACAAAATTATTATCTTCCTGCCCTAAAAGCTTCGCCATTTCCCGACCCAAACGAGCTACTCTAACGGCTTCATCCGCAGTTTGACAACCAGCAGTATTTGGCAGCATCCAAATCTTAGTCCAATCCAGAGCCTCCGCCAATCCCTCATGACCGGGAGCATTTGTTTGCACTCGTCGCACAGCTACAGTCACAATTTCGCACCTGCTAGCGTTGACGCTTTGCTGCATATCTGCAATGCTGCGATATTTTCCCGTTCCCGTCATCAACCGAGAATGAAAAGTCTTGCCAGCAATAATTAGAGGTTTGTCTGAGATAGTTAAGGGTGGCGCTATGTGTCCCTCTTTTGGATCTCCGAAAATAGCATATTCTAGCCCATTTTCCCATTCTTCTCGACCTCCGAGCATATTTTCTAGCAGCCAACCTTCCTTATTAGTTAATTCGTCTTTAGTTACTGCGTAGAGGATCTCTCCAACAATAATCAATCTAGCATCCCGCGGCATATTATTTTTTATACCGCTATTTACGATTTCTTCAAATTCTTGAAAAACGTTTCCCATTTTCCCATTCCTCTCTAGTAATTTTTAGAACAGATTGGTTGTTAAAAACCAAAATGATAGTCTGTATGAGATGCTTGACATCCCAATATATGGCTTGCCTGATGCCTTCGTCTATCTCTCGAATATCGTAAATTTCTATATTTACGTGAAAAACGACTGCATTTGCGCTTTGATTTTTGGCTTTTCCAAACCCTTCTTGTACTCTATTTTTTAGATTACTCGACTCTTTTGTTAATTCCTTAAATTCGCAAATTTGACCGTCAACATCAGCATCTGGAGTTTTAGTTCCCGACGGTGCTTGCTCGCTCAACATTCTAACTCTCTTCCCTATTTTAGCCAAAACTTCAGCCAGAAAGATTTCCGAATTATTAAGATTGTGTTGCTGGTGAATTAGCACAAATCCGCCAGCTACCTCGTCAAAATAATATCGCCGATATTCTGGTTCTGCATTTTCGTAGATGGCTTTGCTTTGCTGGATATATTCTGGATTCACCGTTATTGTACTCTTATCAGACTTAGATATAGTAGAGTTAACTACATGAAAGCAACTATCGAGCAACTAGCTCAAATTGGGATATTTGCCAGCTTAAACCGAACTGAATTAGAGCGATTGCAAGAACATACAGCAATTCGGACTTACCGACAGGGAGAAGTTGTGATGCACGAGGGCGATCGCATCCCGGAAAAATTATACACTCTTTTGAGCGGTTCTCTGCGGGTGGCAAAAACAGCGGCGGCGGGCAAAGAAACAATTCTCCGCACCTTATTTCAGGGAGATATTTTTGCCGCACCTGCTTTGTTGGGTAACGGCATTGCCCCCGCAACGGTGACGGCAGAAACTGATGTGCAAGTTCTTACCACAAAACGGGAAGTTTTGCTAGCAGCTATTGGGGAAAATCCCGAAATTGCTTTGCGAATATTGGCAATTTTTAACCAGCGGTTGCAGCAATTGCATGAGACAGTGCACGGTTTGGTGTCGGAAAGGGCGATCGTCCGCTTGGCCAGATTTATTCATTACTTTGGCGTCGAGCAAAGTACGAAGATTGCGGATAATAATGTATGTTTAGAAAAACGTTTTCCCTACTATCAAATTGCTCGCAGTATTGGAATTACCTACGAAGAATGCGTGCGGTTGTTTAAGAAACTCAAGCCGTTTGTATCCTACAGTCGAGGCGGTAAAATTACTGTGTTGGACTGGGAACAACTGGAGGCGATCGCCTCGGGAGATGAAATAGATTAAATCTTAAAATCCTAATTCTGGTAAATACCGTAGGGTGCGTCGCCACCAACAATCTACTTGCCTTCGCGCCAAAATCTCGGAGCGACGCACCCTACAAATGCCAACTTGCAACAATAATTAGGACGGGCTCTCCGGCCCATCCCACAAGAAAAAATAAATCTTGTGGGATGGGCCGGAGAGCCCGTCCCATGAATTGATGAAAAGGATTTTTGCAAGAGGTTTATTAATTAGGCTCGGAAAATGTCAAGATAAACGCCAAATTCGACTCTGCTTTCAAAGCGTGGAGAGCGCGGGCGGGCATGAAAACAAATACCCCCGGTTCCAAGACAATATCCTTGCCTTCCAAAGTTAAAATCCCCTTTCCTTCAATTACATTAACTGTGGCATTGCGCGCCGAAAAGTGTTCGGCAACCTCGCTACCAGCGGTCAAACAAAGTAAATTGTACTGACAATTACTGTCTTTGACTAAAATTTTGCTCGACACTCCGGCGGCGGGATATTCAATTACTTCTCGGAGTTGGATAGCTGAAGATTGTAGCGGTAAAAGAGTAGCAGTCATAATTTTTGACTCCCTTAATATTGTTTTTGAGCACAGATGACGATGTAGCCTAAATCCTGTTGGTAATGCTGGAAAACTCGACGCATTGCTAACACCCGATCGCGAATTAGCGCTTTACTTACAACATTCCACAAAATCCGCACAGTACCCACAAAACCTTCGTCTTCAAGCATTCGCGGCAAGTTGAGGAGTCCCATCGCCCCGGTTGCAGACTTTTCTACTTGCAAACCCGCGTTTTGGCAAACAGCAATCCAGCCAGACTCAGACAAAGGTGTTGAATTAGCCCGAGTCACTTCCGATAAAGCTTTGTGAATTTCCGATTCTCGGTTTTTAGCTAAAAGTTCGTGAGAAAGAAACTTGCCGCCCGGTTTTAGCCGATCGCCAATTCCCGATATAATTTTAGCTTTCCCCGACGGCGACTGCATCGTCAGGATAGCTTCAGCCAACACCCAATCAAACTGTTGGGAAATCCGATCCAAGTGAAAAATATCTCCTTCCACAATTTCCACTCGATCGCTCAAACCCGCTGCTGCGACATTAGCACGGGCGCGGGCTACACTGTCGGGATTTTTCTCAACTCCCACTACTTTTACGCCAAAACGTTCAGCAAGGGCGATCGAACTATATCCAAAACTAGCAGCCAACTCTAAAACAGTTTCGCCCGCTTGAAAATCCGCCCATTCAAACAACATTTCCGTCGCAACTTTCCCCCCCGGCCTCAGCATTTTCTTACCAGCCGCCGCCAGCACTTCATGGCCCGGTGCAGTCTTAAAATTGAGAGCAGTATTGGTCATAAAATTAACCTCCTATTTAACCTTACTCTTAGTTTGCCAAAGCTTCCCAAATCTTTCTATGAGCTAGCTCATATTCAACTTATCGTAAGGTGTGTCAGCCTGCTTAATTTTTCAAGTAGGAATACAGCATTGCCGTATCCACCCAGGGGAATAGAGACACGGCATTGCCGTATCCCTACTGGGGATTCTTTGTATTCGGAGCTATAACTTGCTACAATCTAGTCGCACGTCACTAAAAGAGACTATGACCGAACTATTAGATGAGACGCTTTCTATTGAAATCGCCACTCGCATCAAAAGCAACCGTAAAAACTGCTTTGACAACGCTTATAAAGCAGTATTAGCCACAGAGGGCGCAATCTACGTCCAAGGATTTTTGGCAGCACCGGGAACACCTTACAAACCCATCGAGTATAGCTGGATTGAACTCGATGAGCGGATTATTGACCCAACCTTTCCCCACCTCGGTTTCACCGCTCAAGACATTCATTACTATCCCGCACAACGCTTTACCGTCAAGAAACTCAAAGCAATTCTAGACGAATCAAAAGAAGATTATCCAGAAGACGATCCGCTGCCGATTTATGGCAATCAACCTTATGAATATTACGGCGATGTGATGTTAGGCGGTAGCGATTATCAAAATGCTTTCGATTTAGCGGCCAGTAAATGTCGGGAATTGAACCAACCCAAAAAACCGGAATTGAACTAATTCAGGATTTGCCTAAAAATAATTTGATGCGCTAGTTACAGTAGTAAGGTGCGCAGTGCGCACCCTACGTATAGAGATTACTGTCGCAACTGTTTTGTCGATTAATATACTTCATCATAACTTCCAAAATCTACAAACACGGCTTTTCCGTCTTCTGTAAAGTAGAAAAGTACCCTTTCGTCGTAATCTACGCTAAAGCTCCAAAACTCCTTGAGCCTACCGGACAATTTATGAGTTTTTAAGCTTGGTTCAAACGGCTCTCTGATGAACTACTCCAGCTTTTGCCAAAACCTAGCCTCCAAATCAGCATCGCCTTTGATCCGCCTTTTGAAAGCACGCTTGAATGAAGAACTGAAACTGACTTCCACGATTATTCCTCTATCATTATTCTGAGTTCATTGATGTTAGCGGAAAATTCAAGTTCACCTTTTTGTTGTTCAACCTGCGCTGACTTAAAATTTTGATACATCTCTTCGCGACGTTCTTCCCGGAGATATTGCTTCAACAACAGTTGAAGCTCTTGTTTTTCGTCTGTAGAAAGATTCTTGATCGTCTCGACCACATCACTGAAAGTCATAACTTACAAAACCCTATTGTGCTGATTAGATTATAGCAAAAAATATTTTTTAGGTTGACTATACCTTTCTCTTTTCCAGGCTCTGACTCGTCTGAAAAAAAGCAAAAAATCTCAATATTCACCATTTTCAAAACCCCAACATTCAGGAAACCGAGAATAATGAAAAGCAGCCAATAACGGATCGGATTTCTGATTCCAAATCAAATCAGCCAATAATTTAGCCGTCACCGGAGCCAACAAAATGCCATTGCGATAATGCCCCGTAGCCAATGTTAAATTTTCCCAAGCACTAGCACCCAAAATCGGCAACTCATCGGTCGTAGCAGGCCGAAATCCCCACCAAAACTCTAGAATCGGATAATTTTGTAATTCTGGATATAACTGCATAGCTCCTGCTAGCAAACTTTGGATTCCCGCAGGCGTAGTTCCCGGCGTAAAGTCCACATTTTCGCTAGTTGCGCCAATAATAATTCTGCCATCCTGACGCGGTACAATATAAATGCCAGTCCCGAATAAAACTGTTTGCAGCGGCTGCATGACTCCAGCATTTTCTGGTACGCATACTGACAGCATTTGTCCCTTTCTCGGAAAAACAGGAATATTTAATAACCGATCGCACCAAGCACCCGCCGCCAAAACATAACGGTCGGCTTGCAATTTTCCTGCCGTTGTTTCCACACCAAAAACTCGGTTTCCCTGCCGAATAATTTCCTCTGCATTGCCTTGAATAATCTCAATCTGCAATTCTTTAGTTGCAGCCTGAAGTGTCCGAAATAAAGCGCGGTTGTCAACTTGAGCGTCGTCTGGATACCACCAACCGCCAATTACTGCTTCACCCAATCCAAACTGGTGCTGGCGAATAGCATCTCCGTCCAACCATTGAGAGTTAAGGTTTGACAAATGTGGCTTTTCTTGAGAGTCGTTTTGACACACAGGTGCGAGAATGCCCGATCGCCAATATCCCGTTTTCAGTCCAGTAATCTCCTCTAGCCGTTCAACCCAGGCTGCATACAGTGCGCGACTTTGCAAGCACAAATCCAGCATCGGACTAGGGGGAATTCGTTCGGCTTGTGGCGCCAGCATTCCGGCAGCAGCCCGGGCCGTCGGTTGTTTGGAATCGGCGGTGAGAACGGCGACAGATGCCCCTCGCAATTTCAGTTCAACTGCTAGCGAAAGGCCGATAATTCCGCCGCCAATAATCAGAATATCTTGAGATGAATTCATTGACTTTTATCTGGACTTTTAATTTTTGTGGAACAGGCATCTTGCCTATTCAAAACTTACTTTTCTGGAGATGTATATTCTTTTAAATCCCCGACTTCTTCAAAAAGCCGGGGATTTGGTATTTGCTCTTTAAGTCAGCTTACTTATCTGCCTTTCTTAACAAAAAATCTCGGCTTAGGACTCCCAGACAGTCTCAGATCCCTGACCCCAGAAACCATCATATTTGGTCACTTTAACATCGCCTAAAACCTTGGTTTGACAGGACAAACGGCGGTTGGATGCCGGAGAATGGGGAGGAATCGAAAGTCGCGTTTTTTCACGCCACTGCATTTCGGAAACTTCGCCCTCGACGCTGACGGCGCAGGTGCCGCAAGTGCCGAGCCCGTGGCAGTTGATGACTTTGGCGTTACCATTGTAGAGATCGATGCCGTTTTTCAGCAATACTTCACGAAGATTGGCTTCGCGATCGCACTCAAATGTTTTTCCTTGCGCTTGTACCTTGACCACAGCAATTTACCCCAGTTAGATTTATGTTAATTTTCCTATATATTATCGCATTTATTTCAAATAAATTCATCTAACATGGTAATTCATGTATTACCAATTTCTTAATCGCAATTTCCCATGACAAATCAGCTCTGGATCTACGATACCACGCTGCGAGACGGCGCTCAGTGCGAGGGACTCTGCTTATCTCTCGAAGACAAACTGCGCATTGCTCGGCAGTTAGACAGTTTAGGAATTCCCTTTATCGAAGGTGGCTGGCCGGGGGCGAATCCTAAAGATGTGCAGTTTTTTTGGCAGCTCAAAGAACAGCCACTAACTCAAGCAGAAGTTGTCGCTTTTTGTTCGACTAGGCGGCCGGGAACCACGGCAGCAAATGATGAAATGTTGCAGGCTATTTTGTCCGCCGGTACTCGTTGGGTAACGCTGTTTGGCAAGTCGTGGGATTTGCACGTTATTGAAAGTTTAAAGACGACACTAGAAGAAAATCTGGCGATGATTCGAGATACAATTGAATATTTGCGGAGTCAGGGAAGGCGCGTTATTTACGATGCCGAACACTGGTTTGACGGCTACAAGCACAATCCAGATTATGCGATTAAAACTTTAGAAGCGGCGGCGGATGCTGGTGCAGAATGGCTGGTACTTTGCGATACTAACGGCGGTACTTTACCTCACGAAGTCAGTCAGGTTGTTCGCGATGTTTTAGCAGCTTTAGGAACCAATCGCGAAGTATCTGTGCAGTTGGGAATTCACACTCACAACGACTCGGGAGTTGCGGTTGCGAATGCTTTGGCTGCGGTGCAGGAAGGAGTGAAAATGGTACAGGGAACTATTAACGGTTACGGCGAACGCTGCGGCAATGCCGATTTGTGTTCTTTGATTCCTAATTTCCAGCTAAAGTTGGGTTATGATTGCATTCAAGATGAGCAATTAGTTAAATTAACTCAGGTTAGTCGATCGATCAGCGAAATTGTCAATCTGGCTCCCGATGACCACGCTCCTTTTGTCGGCCTTTCGGCTTTTGCTCACAAGGGCGGAATTCATGTATCAGCGGTTGAGAAAAATCCGTTAACTTACGAACACTTGGAACCGGAAAAAATCGGCAACATCCGGCGAATTGTGATTTCCGATCAATCTGGTTTGAGTAATGTTTTAGCAAAAGCGCGAACTTTTGGCATTGAGCTCGATCGCAAAAATCCTGCTTGCCGCCAAATTCTAGAAAAATTGAAAGACTTGGAAAGTCAAGGATATCAATTTGAGGGTGCTGAGGCGTCTTTTGAATTGTTAATGCGGGAGGCTTTGGGAAAGCGCCAGCCTTGGTTTGAAATTACAGGTTTTCAAGTCCACTGCGATAAGGTTGGCGAAGATTGTACGGCTTTGGCTACGGTGAAATTGTCAGTCAACGGGACAAATATTTTGGAATGCGCGGAAGGAAACGGCCCGGTTTCGGCTTTGGATGCGGCTTTACGCAAAGCTTTGGTAAATTTTTATCCGGCGATCGCACATTTTTACCTAACAGATTACAAGGTGCGAATTCTGGACTCTGGCGCGGGTACTTGTGCGAAAACTCGCGTGTTGGTGGAGTTTAGTAACGGTCAAGATCGCTGGACGACGGTTGGGGTTTCTACTAACATTTTGGATGCTTCTTGTCAAGCCGTTGTTGAAGGTTTGGAGTACGGTTTGGTGCTGGAAAATCAAGAGGCGATCGCCCTTGTTTGCAAAGTGCATTAACAAGTGGAAATAGCAAAAGTTTCCCCTATTACGATATTTTGTAGGGTGCGTCGCTGCTAGATTTTCGATTTTACTGACAGATTGTTGATAGCGACGCACCCTACGATTATCGCTACTGTTCTTGAGAGTCAAAATGTATTAGCTCATCACTAATTTACCAATCTATTTAAGGATGCAAAAACTCTAAATGATCTCCGGGAATCGATCGCAATTTTGCAGCCGATCCTTGCACTTTCAACCTGCCGCGCTCTAACATGATAATCCAATCAGCGCGATCGATCACTCGCGACCTGTGACTGATAAAAATCGTCGTTTTTCCCTGTCGGTACATCAACAAATTTTCTAAGACTTCCGCTTCGCTTGCGGGGTCAAGCCCTGCGGTAGATTCGTCTAAAATCAATATGGGCGGGTTATTGAGAATTGCGCGGGCGATCGCCAATCTCTGTCTTTGTCCCCCAGAAATATTCGCTCCAAACTCCCCTAAAACAGTTTGATATTTATCAGGCAATTGGCTAATAAATTCATCAGCACCCGCAATTTTGCACGCTTTCACAATCTGTTCAAAGCTAATATCTGGGTTCCCCAAATGAAAATTATCGAGAATCGATCGGCTCCAAAAATGTGCTTCTTGAGGAACCAGAACCACCTGCTGTCTCAGACTATCCAGAGACAAATCCTGTAAGTTATAATCACCAATTCTAATATTACCAGACTTCAACGGATACAAACCAGCAATTACTTTAGCTAACGTACTTTTGCCACAGCCAGAATGGCCGATCAAAGCAATAGCTTGACCGCCAGGAAAGGTGACAGAAAAGTTTTCTAGCAAGTCAAGTCTTCCCGGATAGTGAAAACTAGCACTCTTGCAAAAAATATCATCCTGGCTTTGAATAGTCACAAAAGGTTTATTAATATCATTTTTGGTTTCCGGTTCAGCATCGATCACTTCAGATAGTCGCTGGGCTGCTGTCTGGACGCGAGTCATTTCGTCAGTAAATCCTACTAAAGAATTCACCCAAGTAGTGACATTTTGATTCATGCTGATAAACGCTAGCAATTGACCGATACTCAATACCTTCTCAATTACTAAACCGCTACCAAGCCACAGCAGAGTAATGCTACCCGCCGAGGCAACAAAACCAGAAAATATATTATTCAGAATGCCAATTTGTGTAGTCCGAAAAGTGATATTTGCTAAACGACCAAAGCGGGTTTGAAATTCTTCCCAAAGTTGCTGGGTGCTGCTAGTAGTTTTCACCGTCAGCGCGCCTTTAAAAGTTTCTACTAAAACGCCTTGAGTTTCAGATTCTAGGACAAGTAAGTTTCGCGTTTTTTTCTGCAATGCAGGCAAAAAGACTATCGTAGAAGCAGTCATCAATAAAGCAATAATGGTAGCTGCAAATGTTAGTTGTCTGCTATAAAACAACATGAAGCAAAAAGAAACTATAGCTATAAAAAATTGACTTGGTAAGCTGATAGCCACTTGAGAAACTAATTGATTTATTTCTTGGATATCTCTTAATCTACTAATGACTTCGCCGCTGCGTCTAGTTTCGTAAAAACTCAGAGGTAAGTGCAAGAGTTTCCGACCGAATTCCATCACAAATCCCAATTCTAAACGCTGGGAAAACTGAGCAATTAAGTTCGACTGTACCAGTCCTAAACTGCTGCTAAAAAGATTCATGACTATAACTGCGATCGCCACGCTGGCCAAAAGTTGCGTATCGCCCCGCACCAGGATATCGTCGGTGAGGATTTGAACGAGAAAAGGCGAAGAAATCGACAGCAAACCCAAGACCACATTTAGCAGAAATGCTTCCATTAAAATCTTGCGGTAAATGCCAATTCGCCGCATCCATCTCTGTAGGGAACTTGCGGATGCTCGATCGTCATCTTGAGCAAAAAACCGCTCTGGATCGGGTTCTACGAGCAAGCACAGCCAATCTGTCCAAGCAGCGGCTAATTCCTCTTTAGAAACAGAGCGGATACCGACACCAGTATCGGCAATTATATATTTTGACCCCTGTTTCCCATACAAAACTACCCAGTGATTACCCTTCCAGTGAATAATCATTGGTAAAGGTGCTTCATCGAGCTTGTTTAAAATAGCAGGGGCCGATCGTACAGATCGCGCATTTAGCCCGATCGCCTCAGCACCTTGTTTCAAGCCCAGTAAAGTCGTCCCTTGTTGTCCCGTACCAACAAATTCTCGCAAGCGACTAATTGCCAAATTCTGACCGTGAAATTTAGCGATTGTAGCCAGACAAGCCGCCCCGCAATCTTCTTCACTTTGCTGGAGCACCACCGGATAGTTCTTAGAATTATTTAGTTTGCTGTAGAATGATATTCCTAGGAAAAAAGGGATATTTTTTAGCATTTTGTCAAATGAGTAGAGCCTAAAAGACAATACTCATAGCCGGGTAACCAATCAGCAAAAAACAGCCATAAATCACCACCTAAATAAATAAAGCACCCCAAACTTAGAGGCGCTTTATTTATAGCGATTGATTGATCCAGTTTCGCGACACTAAACTTTACCAGTAGCGGTACACTGCTCTGAAGGAACCATCACAATTCCGGCGGTATACGACATGACGGCGAACAGGACGACGGTAACAGTCATCGGAATAATAGTAGTGACCGCCATTGACAGTGGCAGATTCTTCAGCGGTGATTTCAGTAAACAATGAGGTGTCTGTAGTTTCTTTCATGATTGACTCCATTTGGTTGATGAAAATGATTGAATACAAGCTAGAAACTATTGCTCCAGTTTCTCAGCACTAAACTCTACCAGTAGCGGTACACTGCTCTGAAGGAACCATCGCAATTCCGGCGGTATACGACGTGACGGCGAACAGGACGACGGTAACAGTTGTCGGAATCATAGTAGTAACCGCCGTTGACGGTGGCAGATTCTTCGGCGGTGATTTCAGTAAACAATGAGGTGTCTGTAGTTTCTTTCATGATTGACTCCGTTTAGTTGATGAAATTGATTGAATATAAACTAGAAACTTGAGAAACTTTCTAGTATCGTTTAACCACTAATGTATGTTTCTCAAATGCCGATCGTTCTCCGGAATATTACGGATATCTTTTTAAGATTTACCCGATCGCACAACCAGAAACATATCTCTAAACCACCAAAGTTTTGTACGGACGAGCGCGACTCGGATCGTACATATAAAGTTGACCGGGCTGGGGTACAAAAAACAGCAGATTGAGGCCCTGGCTACTGCCATTAATGTTGATATCACCGTTGATATCGCTGTTGCTACCGCTGATACCGTTAATTACACTGCCACCGTTGACAGTAGCAGACTCTGCATCAGTTAATTCTGTAAACAGTGAGTTTTGGTAATTTCTCGTCATGACAAACTCCTTTAGAATCTAATTTAGATATTCAATACTTACGTGTGACGATAATAGAACCCGGTTTTTTGAGCCATATCGATATTCGAGGCAAGTTTGCCGACTAATCCTGGAGATTTGTACGGATTCTTAGCTGTACCCTGTGAATTTTGATTGAAACTTCTTAACAAATCCCTGTTATCCGGAAAACTCACAATAAAATTGAACCTACTTCTTCCTTCTTCCTGAATTTCCCCCTTTGGGGGGGTTGACTTCTTCCTTCTTCCTTCTTCCTTCTTCCTTCTTCCTTCTCCCCGTTACCCCCTTGCCGCCATGCCCCACATTCCCGAACCCGCACCTGCTGAAACCTTTCAGAACGACCAATTTTTGCCCCCTGTGAGCCGCTGGACGACTTTGGGGGGGATTTTGATGGTGGCGACGTTTGGGGGTGCGATCGCCCTTGCTAGCGTCACCAAATACAGCACTACAGTCAAAGCAGACGCGATCGTCCGTCCCGCCGGAGAGATGCGCGTCGTGCAAGCAGCAACCGAAGGAACCGTCGAAAGCATTGCTGTCAGCGAAAATCAGACAGTCAAGGCTGGAGATGCGATCGCAGTTGTGGATGCTTCCAGCTTAGGAAATCAAAAAAAGCAGTTGCAAGAAATAGTCTCTGGATCTCAAACAGCAGCAGCACAAATCAACCAGCAACTGCGCGACTTGGAAAATCAAATTTTAGCCAGCGCCCAATTCCAGACTACTCAAGGTGAAAGTTCCGCCCAACAGCAATTAGTCGAATCGGCTTTAGTAAAATTAGCAGCATCCCTGCCAGATGTAGCCGAGAAGCTGGGTAGAAGCCGGCGAATTTTGCTTGTCAAGCGATCGTCCATTCAACAACAATTGATTCAAGCTAAAAAACAACTAAATCAAATTGAGTCAAAACTCGAAAATAGCGTGATCCGCGCACCCGCTGATGGTACAATTTTCAGATTAGAAGTACGCAATACTGGTCAAACTGTGCAAGCCGGAAGTGCGATCGCCCAAATCGTCCCCACCGACGTACCCCTGGTAGTCAAAGCCAAAGTCACATCCCAAGACATCGCCCGCATCCAAATCGGCCAACCCGTACAAATGAGAATTTCTGCTTTGCCTTTCCCCGACTACGGCACATTGAAAGGTACTGTCAGCGAAATTGCACCAGATGCGATCGCCCCTCAAAACCCCGCTAATAATTTAGGTAGTTCTTATTACGAAGTTTCCATTAAGCCAGACCAAAATTATTTAACAAAACTCGAATCTGCTAGCGGCAACTTTTTCGGTTCTTCTCCAGTAAATGAGCCGCGTCAGTATTCGATTCAATCGGGAATGGATGGTAGGGCTGATATTATTACCGGGGAAGAAACCGTGCTGACATTTGTGTTGCGGAAGGCAAGGTTGATGACGGATATGTAATTAGTCAGTTGTTATTTTGAGACGGCGGTTTAAACCGTAAACTCTTCAACCCGCGAAGGCGGGTTTTGTTTGTGTAGACGCGGTTTCAACCGCCAAGTTTTCATTTGATCGTGATTTTCCCCTTGTTTTTCCCCGACAAAGAATGTAAAATTCTAAAAACATGGGTTGTAAGCAATGAACGAAGCACGCCGCCAAGCCTATCAAAATCTGATTGAATCTCTCCTCACCTGTACCAGCGAGGAAGAAATCGAGATTCTGCAAGCTAACCTAGAATTAGTAGATGATGGTTTTGCTCAATATTTGCGAGAGTGGGCAACTGAAACTCTGGCAACTTTGGATGCAGATAGAGCATATAATCGTGGTAATTTTTTATACGGTTTGAATATTCGTTTTTATAATTTGCGTCAAGGCAGTCGGGCAAGTAATTTAGAGGTGGCTATTGCTTGTCTGGAGATAGGATTAACTGTTGTCACCCGCGAAGCTTACTCGGAAAAGTGGGCAAAGTTTCAAATCTGTCTGGGGGTTGTCTACAGCCAAAGAATCAGAGGGGAAAAAGCTGATAATCTGGAACTGGCGATCGCAGCTTATCAAGCATCCTTGGAAATTTGGACTCGCGAGGTATTTCCCAAAAATTGGGCAATGACTCAAAATAATTTGGGGCGAGCCTACAGCGACAGAATCAGAGGAGAAAAAGCTGATAATCTGGAACTGGCGATCACCGTTTATCAAGCATCCTTGGAAATTTACACTTGCGAGGTATTTCCCAAAGATTGGGCAATGACTCAAAATAATTTGGCGATTGCCTACTGTGACAGAATCAGAGGAGAAAAAGCTGATAATCTGGAATTGGCGATCGCAGCTTTTGAGGCAGCTTTAAAAGTTCGCACCCGTGACGCATTTCCCTTTGAGTGGGCAGCGTGTCAAAATAATTTGGCGATTGCCTACTGTGACAGAATCAGAGGGGAAAAAGCTGAGAATCTGGAATTGGCGATCGCAGCTTGTGGGGCATCCTTGGAAATTCGCACCCACGACGCATTTCCCTTTGAATGGGCATTCAGTCAAAATACTTTGGCGATTGCGTATCTCAAGAGAATCAGAGGGGAAAAAGCGGAGAATCTCGAACTGGCGATCCTAGCTTGTGAGGCATCCTTGGAAGTTTGGACTCGCGACGTATTTCCCGAAGAGTGGGCAACGAGTCAAAATAATTTGGCGAATGCCTACCTCTACAGAATCAGAGGGGAAAAAGCGGAAAATCTCGAACTGGCGATCGCCGCTTGTGGGGCATCCTTGGAAATTCGCACCCGCGACGCATTTCCCTTTAAGTGGGCAGTGTGTCAAAGTAATTTGGCGGCTGCCTACCTCTACAGAATCAGAGGGGAAAAAGCCGATAATCTCGAACTGGCGCTCGCAGCTTGTGAGGCATCCTTGGAAGTTTACACCCGCGACGCATTTCCCTTTGAGTGGGCAAGGAGTCAAAATAATTTGGCGAATGCCTACCTCCACAGAATCAGAGGGGAAAAAGCCGAGAATCTCCAACTGGCGATCCTAGCTTGTGAGGCATCCTTGGAAGTTTGGACTCGCGACGCATTTCCCATTGAGTGGGCATTGTGTCAAAGTAATTTGGCGGGTGCCTACAACAACAGCATCAGAGGGGAAAAAGCCGATAATCGGGAATTGGCGCTCGCAGCTTGTGAGGCATCCTTGGAAGTTTACACCCGCGATGCATTTCCCTTTGAGTGGGCACGGAGTCAAAATTATTTGGCGCGTGCTTACTTTGACAGAATCAGAGGGGAAAAAACGGAGAATCTCGAACTGGCGATCGCAGCTTTGGAGGTATCTTTGGAGATTTACACTCGCGACGCATTTCCTATAGATAATGCTAATGTCTTATTTAGTCTCGGAGTTGCCTACCAGAAAAATGCCCAACTCCCAGAAGCTTACAATACCTTTAACTATGCCATAGAGACAGTCGAATTAATGCGGAGTGAAATCATTAGAGGCGGCGAAGCTGACAGACAGAAATTAGCTGAAGAATGGAATGAACTTTATCATAAAATGGTAGAAGTTTGTCTACAAATGGAAAACTCCACTGCCGCCCTAGAATACGTCGAACGCAGCAAAACCCGAAACCTCGTAGAATTGTTTTACAAAGCCCGCAGTCTCCAGAAAAATTTACAGCGGCAGCCTATTAGTTTTGCAGAAATTCGCAGTCTTTTAGCTGAAAATGAAGCTATTTTGGAATGGTACATTGACCGAAATAACTTTAAAGTTTTCGTTGTCACCAGTGATTCTACAAAACCAGATATCTGGCAATCTTCCGGTATATTTGACTTGCCAATATTAAATTATTTTAAGCAGGAATATATCGACGGCTACATCGAGGAAACCGACAACTGGAGAAACCAACTAGACAGCCACCTGGAAAGATTAGCCGAGATTCTGCACATCGACGAAATAATTTCTCGCCTCCCCGAAAACTGCCAAAAATTAATCTTAGTTCCCTTCGGATACTTGCACCTATTCCCCCTACACGCCCTCATCAGCAGCCGACAAAAAGCAGACAAAACCGTAGAAACTGGATGTCTTCTAGAACTTTTCCCAGGCGGCGTGAGATACACACCCAGTTGCCAACTTTTGCAATTATCTCAGCGGGTAAATCCGACTGGGGAAGAGTCATCACCCACAAAATTGTTTGCCATTCAAAACCCGACAGCAGATTTAGACTTCACCGATATCGAAGTTGAAGCAATTGCCAAATCCTTTAATCCAGCGGAAGTGTTAATTCGGGAAAAGGCAAGTAAGACAGGATTGCAGCAACAGCTTGCAGCATTGCAGAATGCCGACATCGCACACTTTTCCTGTCACGGCTTTTTCGACTTTCTCGATCCCCGGAAATCAGCTTTAATCTTAGCCGGGGCGAAAATTGCCACCGATGGCGTTGACTCGGAGGAAAAAAGTTATATTCGTTCCCGCCGAGGCGAAAACTTCGACATCGCCGAATGTCTGACACTGGAAGAAATCTTTGATTTGCCGCTGAGTAAGTGCAGTTTAGTTACGCTTTCCGCCTGCGAAACTGGGTTAACGGATATTAGAGATAGCACTGATGAGTATATCGGATTGCCCAGCGGTTTTTTATATGCCGGGGCGACGAATATAATTAGCACTTTGTGGGCTGTCAATGATGTATCTACGGCAATTTTGATGATTAAATTTTATGAGATTTTCCTGTCTGAAACTCGCCCGCCTGTGGGGATTGCTTTGCGGGAGTCTCAGTTGTGGCTGCGGAGTGTGACTGTTAAAGATTTGCTAGAATGGGTGGAAGCGTCGCAGTTGCTGAGTCGCGAACACAAACAGAAAATTCAAGACAAATACAGGCGCGGTTACAAACCGGATTATCAACCTTATGAGTCTCCCGTACACTGGGCCGCTTTCTGTGCAGTTGGACAATAAGCGTTGGTATCAGAAACCGGGTTTCTTCGGAGATTTTCTGTTCCACTTGAGATTTCTCAGAGAAACCCGGTTTCTTTGACCTTAGTTCTAAATTTTTGCAACGATAAATTCACTATAATCAAAGGAGAAATTGGCAATGACAGATGAAGAATTTATTTCTGGTTTCCTAGCAGTCTTTGAAACCAAACCCGAAGTCTTTGAACAAGTCGGGGCGGTTGACGATTTAGCAAATCTCAGCAACACAATATCCCAGATGGCGGATAAATCCAACAACGAAGTAGCTGATATCATTGGCGATTGGTGTGCAAACTATCCTAAAATAACAGATGAAATCAATAAATTCGAGAGAAAACTAAAACCAGAAGCCACCAAAAAAGAAGGACAAGAACCAAAACTATCAAACCGCTATCCAGAGTTACCCGAAAACCTCAAAAAACGCCTTCCCAATTCACAGCCACCGCGCCAATAACATGAGTGACAAAATTTATGCCCCCAATGTCTATTTATACGCTTTCCAACTGCAAAATAACAGTAAGGGCAGCAATAATCCTCTGTGGAAACACTGCGACAATATCCTCGCCAACTTCACCGATAAAAGAGTAACACCCAATCTAGTTTTCCCGCAAAATTCCCACAGTTACCGCGAAGATTTATTGCCAAATGTCTTACTGGAATTCAACAGTAATCCCCCCGTAGAAGGTTTTGCCCAACCGCTACAAATTCAAGACAGCTATGCTTTCTGCTTAAATATAGGTTGCCCGGAAGACGGTACTGCTGATAATATAGATGTCGATTTCATCCAGCAATTCAACCCCAATCGAGCCTTACTCATCAACGGCGATGACAACTTTTTAGGTCAAACTCTCCTGATTACCCTATGGCTTCCCGAAAACTCTTCAGATAATTTAGATTCCCTCAAACCCCTCGCCGATAAATGTCGCAATGCCTTATTTCAGGGCGACTCGCCACCTGTATTTTACCGGTCAGGTAAACTGTTCGGTAGTCCGATTTTTGAATACGGTTCAATTAGCGATATTGCGAATTACCGCTACCTGCTTGTCTGGCTGCTGGCTGACAAACAAACCGACAAGGATTTTAACACTTGCCAAGCAGAAATACTCAACCTACTATTTCACCGCAACAAAATTATCAAAGCTTTTCAAGACAGCCGCCTGATTTACGACGAACTCGATCGCGAATACCGCATTATTGAGAAAAATATGGAGATATTGCAACAGCAATTTTCCAGAGGAACCGTCTTAACTGCCGCCCAATTGCAGGAATTTCAGGAACAGTTAAAGCAACTCTTCAGCAAGGCTGTAACTTATACTCGCCTGCTGCGGAAACTCGAAGATTATGACAATACAATTGCCCTAAATCTTAACAATTACACTGACATTTTGTCGAAAATTTGTGATATACTAGGAACCGATAAGGAAGAACTATCTATATTAAATAATTTCAGTAGAAAAACGGCTCCTTACGTGCGATCGCAAATAGCCGGCGACTTAGGATATTTCCGCCACGGAACAAACTTAATCGAGCAGGCGATCGCCTCAATTCGCGGCATAGTAGAAATAGAACAAGCCAGGAGCGATCGCACCAACCAACTCGCACTCCGCAAAAGCGAGGACAAAGAGAAATATCGGGACGATCGACTACAAAGCACTGTACAGGCGATCGGCGTCGGTTTAGCAGCCGGAGGCATCGCAGCATCCAGCGGCACAGACAAAGTATTCCAAACAGTCCAAAACCATCAAATCCCAGTGTTAATGCAGTGGCATCCCTTCGCATTCTCATTTTTATTAAGTTGCGCGATCGCCCTTTTTCTAGCTAGCATCACTTGGTGGCGCACTAAACCCAAAAAATAGTCGATAGTTGATAGTTGATAGTTGATAGTTTTGAAATATTGCCCCGATGTTAAAAACCTGTAGGGGCGGGTTCGCCAAGGACTTTAAAAGTAGCAAACAGCTTAAATAAACCCGCCCTCCCCCACCAATAACCCCCTTATTGACGCGGAGGGCAAGATGTCAGTTCGATCGAACGCGATCGCAACAGCAGCGCGATCGAAGGGGTGACTTCCCCAATGTTTTTAGAAATTTCAACAAAAAGCATCTTAGATCGAGATAACGTGTCAATATAGGAATGTGACTTCAATTCCCTTCTTTCCTCATGGTCAAACAACGCGTTCTTTCAGGAGTTCAGCCAACAGGCAATCTACACCTCGGCAATTATCTCGGTGCCATTCGCAACTGGGTAGAAGGTCAAAGTGAGTACGAAAATTACTTTTGCGTAGTCGATTTGCACGCAATTACCGCACCGCACAATCCAGCAACTCTAGCCTCCGACACCTACACCATCGCTGCTCTTTATTTAGCTTGTGGCATCGACCTAGAATATTCTACTATTTTCGTGCAATCCCACGTCTCGGCGCACACAGAACTAGCATGGTTACTCAACTGTATTACACCGATTAACTGGCTCGAAGATATGATTCAGTTTAAAGAAAAATCAGTTAAACAAGGCGAAAATGTCAATGCCGGATTACTAAATTATCCAGTATTAATGGCAGCAGATATTTTGCTTTACGATGCCGACAAAGTGCCAGTGGGAGAAGACCAAAAACAGCATTTGGAACTCACCCGCGATTTGGTAAATAGATTAAATCACCAATTTGGCACACCAGAAAACCCAATTCTAAAACTTCCAGAACCTTTGATTCGGACTGACGGCGCGAGAGTGATGAGTTTGACTGATGGTACGCGCAAAATGTCAAAATCTGACCCTTCCGAACAAAGTCGAATTAATTTGTTGGATTCGCCAGATACAATTAGCAAAAAAATCAAGCGCTGCAAAACTGATGCGTTGCGTGGCTTGACTTTCGACGATCCAGAGCGCCCGGAAGCCAAAAACTTACTCACCCTCTACCTGCTACTTTCCGGCAAATCTAAGGAAGAAGTCGCAGCAGAGTGTGAAAATATGGGTTGGGGAGACTTTAAACCCCTGCTGACAGAGACGACAATTACCGCCCTGAAACCGATTCAGGATAAATACAAAGACATCATGGACGATCGGGGATACTTAGAATCAGTATTACGTCAAGGAAAGGAACAAGCTGAAACAATTGCTAACCAGACTTTAACTAAGGTTAAGACAGCTTTCGGTTATTCTTTACCTAATTAGTCATTAGTTATTAGTCAGCAGCAAAACAACTGTGAACTCTCCACTAAGAGGGCGGGCACGGGGGCACCGCCCCTACCAACTAACAACTCTCAACTAACAACTGTCAACTGTCAACTGTCAACTAATTATGAACCGTTTTCGCACCGCCTGTACAACTCCCGGAGAATTTATAATTACCGCCGAAGTAGCCCCGCCAAAAGGTGGCGATATGACTCACACGATCGCAATGGCCGAACAGCTCAAAAACCGAGTTCACGCAATCAATATCACAGACGGAAGTCGCGCAGTGTTGCGAATGTGTCCGCTAGCAGTTTCGGCGATTTTATTGCAGCACGGAATAGAGCCGATTTGTCAAGTTGCTTGTCGCGATCGCAATCAAATCGGCCTCCAAGCCGATCTCATGGGAGCACACGCTTTAGGTATCCATAATATATTGGCACTCACCGGCGATCCAGTCAAAGCTGGCGACCATCCTAAAGCCAAAAGCGTATTCGATTTTGAATCAGTACGGCTATTGCAAGTCATTCAAAAAATGAACGGTGGCAAAGACTGGAATGACCAAGCTTTAACCGACGGAATTACCGATTTATTTGTCGGTGCTGCTGTCGATCCGCAATGCCCCAGTTGGTCTGGTTTGCAAAGTCGATTTGAGAAAAAATTAGAAGCTGGAGCACAGTTTTTTCAAAGTCAATTAATTACAGATTTTGAAGTTTTAGATAAGTTTATGCACAATATTGCTGCTGGTTGCAACAAACCAATTTTAGCAGGAATCTTTTTGTTTAAATCAGCCAAAAATGCTGAATTTATTAAAAAATACGTGCCTGGAGTTAACATACCGCAAGAGACGATCGACCGTTTGGCAAAATCTCCAGAACCTTTGCAGGAAGGTATAAGAATAGCGGCCGAACAAGTTAAATTAGCGCGCGAGTTGTGTCAAGGAGTTCACATGATGGCAGTCAAGCGAGAAGATTTAATTCCGCAAATTTTGGATTTGGCGGGAATCGAGCCGCTGAGCTAAAATTAAACCGTAGGGGCGGATTCACCGATAATAATTGCCTAAAACCCACTATCACGTAAACCCGCCCTCCCCGCTACCATTTTGAACATCAATAAAACAATCATGGTTCAAACTGTAGACAATCCAACAAATTCTCCCGCAGTCGAACAACGTTTTACTTGCCGCAGTTTGACATGGCATCAATTCAAGGCAATTCAAGCTGGCTTTGAAGACGTGCCTGGTGTGCGGTTATTTTATTGTCAAGGAGTGTTAGAAATTGTGGGAATTAGTAAACCTCATGAAGCGTTTCAATCCATAATTGCAGGATTGCTTTTGATTTACTTTGAAGTTAAGGAAATTGAGTTCTTTCCCAGTGGCAGTTATAGCCAGATAATTGAAGGTGTTGTCGAATATCAGTCAGATTTGTCTTATTGTTTCGGGACAGATAAAGATGTTCCTGATTTGTGCATTGAGGTGGTGATTACTAGCGGCAGTCCGATTAAACTTCATAAATATCGGCTGATGGGTGTGTCTGAAGTTTGGTTTTGGGAAGACGGAACCCTACAACTTTACCGCTTGCGAGAGCAGGGTTATGAGCGGATTACTAGCAGCGAATTGCTCCCAGAATTAGACTTATCTTTGTTTAAGCGTTGCATTTTATTTGCATCACCATTGGAATCATTAAAAGAGTTTCGTAAAGGCATTAGTAGCAATGACTGACTCAGAAATCCTTAATTCCGACACAATCAAAACACTAGATACTCGCATATCCGAAGTTACAGTTTATACCGATCGCGCTTTGGTGACGCGCCGGGGTACGGTGGCGCTGACGGGAAACGAGACAGAATTGACGATCGCCTCTCTCCCCGCCACCCTCGAAACAGACTCGGTGAGAGCAACCGGTTCCGGTACGATTGCAGTGCGCTTGCTGGGAGTACGAACCGAAACAGTTTACAGCAGCGAACCTGTGGGCGATCGCACCGCCGAATTAACCCAACAAATCCAGGAGTTACAAACCCAAAGACGGGCAATAGAAGACAAGTTAGCTGCCCGAAAAATTCAACTCAAATTTGTCGAAGGTTTAAGCGAAAAAAGCGTTGGTTCCTTTTCCAGCAGCATCGCCAAACAACAGATAGGTTTAAACGAAACTGGCGAATTGCTCAACTTTTTAGGAACCAATTACCTAAAATACGTAAGTGCGATCGCCCAGCACGAAAGACAACAGCAAGAATTAGACAATCAAATACAAGCTTTACAGCAGCAGTTGCGACAAGTACAAACTCCCAATTGCCAGCAAACTTTTAACATCATTGTTGCCATCGAACCCAGCGGTAGTGGCAACTTTGAACTCGAAGTTTCCTATGTAGTAACGCAAGCATATTGGACTCCCCTTTACGACTTCCGAGTCAATACCACCACCAACCAAATCAATCTCAATTACCTAGCCGAAGTCAACCAAAATACAGGCGAAGATTGGACAGGAATAGCGCTGACATTATCTACAGCAAAACCCGGCTTGGGAACTTTGCCACCAAAACTAGAACCTTGGTATATCGATATTGTTCGCCCAAAATCTACTCAAAACATAGAATTTGCGATGATGGCTATGCCTATAGAGCGTTCTTCTGCTCCTGCTTCTGCTCCCGCTCCTGATCCCGCTCGCGCACGCATAGCAGCTCAAACAGCCACAGCCGAAGTATCCAGAGAAGGCAGCACTGTCTCATTTCAAGTAGGCGGAAATACCAATATTCCCAGCGACGGCACGCCGCACAAAGTGACTGTTTTTAGCGAAAATTATCCGTTTAAACCAGAATATATTGCAGTTCCCCGCTTAGTCAGTTTTGCCTATTTGCAAGCAGTTGTGGTGAATCCGCTGACAGGCGCAACTCTGCTACCCGGTAAGGCAAATATCTTTCGCGACAACACTTTTGTCGGTACTGTAGAATTGGATAATATTTCACCTGGTGCAGAATTTAAGCTCAATTTAGGAATTGATGAAGGGTTGAAAATCGATCGCGAATTAGTCGAAAGACAAGTAGACAAGAAACTGATCGGCAATCAGCGGCGCACGAGTTACGCTTATCGCTTAAATGTGACCAACTTGCAACAGGTGCAGGTACACCTGACACTGAGAGAGCAATTGCCAGTCAGTCGCAACGAGCAAATCAAAGTGCGATCGACTTTAACTAATCCGAAAATAGTACCAGGTGAAATGGGACTACTGGAATGGATAATAGCTCTGCCGCCGCAGGCGAAGCAAGAATTATATTACCAATTTGTTGTCGAACATTCTCCCGATTTAACAGTCATCGGTTTAGATATTTAATTTCAATCATGAAGTCATTAGTCATATCAAGTCCGATGATTGACCGTGATTCCCGTAGGGGCGGGTTCGCCATAATCTTTGATGCAAATCGACGATCCTGTAAACCCGCCCCGCCCGAGATATTACGGTCGATCGACCGGACATCAATTCCGGTTGTATCGGAATTAATATAACCCAAAATCAGGACACGGCAGTGCCGTGTCCCTACAATTAATCGAGGTAGGGAAACGGCACTGCCGTGTCCTCGCTTGTCATAAGGAGTGTAGCCGGAATTGATATGACATCCGTTACATCCGTTACACAACCTGTTGCCGAACTTCCTTATTCCTTCGGCGATAAAGCAGCTTATTTCTTACCACCACAAGCCACCAATTTTTTCTGTATGCACAACTGTTGAAACATTAAATCCGCCATTGCTTCATAAGCTGGGACTGTGGGGTGTACGCCATCCCGAAAATAACTTTCTACCCTCGTTTTCGGCAATTTTGACCAGGCTGCATGAGTGTCTATGATTGGAATTTTTAAAGCTTTTAGCCGATCGACAAACTCCGATTTAAACGTCGGCTGATTCGGTACGGGCAGTAAATCCGCGCGATCGCAAGTATACAACACAAACAACGGAATATTCCGAGCTCGCACCAAAGCAACTATTTGCTCAAATCGCTGCATATTTTCCCCAAACCGCTGCGATTCCGACACTGGCACTCTCGCCGGCACAGAATTCGAGACCAAAACACTTGACAATCGGGGCATAACGTGTTTTTGAAACACTTCTTGAATTGCCAATAACGGTTTGCGATTCGGCATCAGCGGGTCATTTCCCACTCCTGCGCTGTTGCTGGTTGGTTGTAGCAAATCGTGAGTACCAATTTGCAAAATCACAGCATCGCTTTCAAAAGTGCCAAACTTGCGAATATATCCCAATTGATTGCCAATTCCCCAAGAACCGGCAGAAGCATTCAGCACCTCAACTTGCTTTTTTATGCCCAACAAACGCGCTTCCAACAATTCTGGAATAGTTTCATTCTGATCCGTGGTATTATTACCGTTGAGAACCGAATCTCCGATCATCAAGATTCTGATAGTAGCTTCAGGCTTTGCGGAATCGATTGGTTCGGAACGTTGAGAAAATTGATTGTACTCAATTCTATTGCCAAAGCGATATACAAGTTGATTAGGTGAAAATATATAGCCAGCATTTTCATCAGCTTGCAGCAATGCAGGATTTCCGAATCCCAGCAAGCGTAAGGCAAGTTCGATCGCGCTCAAAGATGCGATCGCACAAATGGGAATCCAATACTTAGCTTTCAAAAATTTACCTGTAATTGGTAAATTGCAAAGCCATCGGATAATCTTCTTGCTTCAATCGTTGAATTACGAACTGCAAATCATCCTTATCCTTGGCCGAAACGCGCACTGCATCACCTTGAATCGAGCCTTGAATCTTTTTAAACTCATCTCGAATTAATTTAGTAATTTTCTTGGCAATTTCCTGGTCGATCCCTTTTTTTAGTTTGATTTCTTGGCGTACTCTAGTACCACTAGCAGCTTCAATTTTGCCGTAGTCAAAAATTTTCAGAGACAAATTGCGCTTGGCCGCTTTAGTTTGCAAAACCGTGTGAATTGCGTCGAGAGTAAATTCACTGTCGGTATTGACAGTAATTGCTTCAGCGCCCAATTCCACGGTGGTTTTGGTATCTTTCAAGTCGTAACGGCTTTGAATTTCTCGGGTTGTTTGGTCAACAGCATTAACTAATTCTTGCCGATCGAAATCGCTGACAATATCAAATGAATAACTAGCTGCCATAAATTAGTAATTGGTAATTGGTAATTGGTAATTGGTCATTAGTTAAGTGTCTCTTAACTAATGACTAATGACTACTGACTATTAATTAACAGTCATCAAACTGAAATAGAATAAAGAAAAAGTGCAAGAAGAACTGATCGCAAACATGAACGATCGCCCCAGCGGTATATTCAGGATATAGAAAACCGAAAACAACAACCGGGCGATCGGAAAAGCGATCCCAGCCCAACCCGCCGCCTCCGAATCAACCCCCGTCACAAAAGCCATCAAAGCCGCCGCTGAAAACAGCATAAACGTCTCAAACGAATTTTGGTGAGCCCAAGTAGCCCGTTGAGCGTAAGCAGGCAACCTCTCAAACATAGCGCGAGGGGCTGCTTGGTCGTAGCCTAGCTGCAAGCGGGCGAGGGCAACCACCAAAAACGGTGCGTAAACCAGCGCCGCCGCCGCAGCAATAGAATCAAGCAAAATAACCGACACAGGCAATCCCAACACCATCATTCGCCTCGCATTTCAATCAAAATAGAACAGAGTCACCACCTTGCGCTGTTCCTCGGCATCCTGGCAAGTTTTCAGCAAAGTTTGGCTTTCGTGAAAAGCAAAACAGATCAGTTGCTGACAGCGAGAAATAATCTCCTGATTACACATAGCGCTTGCTTCGGGGAGAGACAAACTGTCATTTTTGGGATTTTCTACCAAATGTATGACTTGTTCGAGTTGCTCGCGAGACTCCCGAGGCTGGCGGCCCATGCTTTGTGGCAAAATCACTGTCAGCAGATTAGGATCTGCTCGCATTGCCCCCCGAATCGCGGCTGAATTGGTGCCTGTAGCCCCCGATGTGATGAGCTGGTTGCCTCCCAGAACTAAGGCGTAGCTCAGCATCTCAATTAGCTGCTGGTGGGTAATAGGAACGTGGCGAGAACCCAAAAGAGCAACCCGCTTGGAGCTTGTTTGCTGGATTGCCGCAAGTTCTTGTAAAAAATCATCAACTCTGGGTAACTCAATTGATTGACTCAAAGAATTTATTAAATTAAATAAAACTACGTTGTGGATTCTAGCAGACTCACTAGCAATTGCAGCCAAAAGAAGTTAAGAATTGCTGATTTACGATATCTGACTAGAGGAACGGGAGATTTGAGGAAACCAGAAGGCAGAATGTCTGAAAGCATTCGGCGGCCGGAGCTCTTCGGGTAGAATTGAAGAAAAATTGAGAATTTAAGAATTTTGGGCTTTTATTTTAAACAACAAAAAATTCTCAGTGCCTTCTTCCCTCTGCTCCGGCTGCTTGCTTAATGGACTCGATCGCCCAACCCCAAGGATGCCATCATGCCGTCAAGGTCAAAGTGTTCTGCCATTAGCTGAGTAACACATTCCACCTTGATGCGTTCGTGCAAACGTACATTACCAAAGGTGCTGTCGATAATTTCCACCGTGGTTAAGGTATCCAAATCAACAGACAAAACTGGAATTTCCATTTCTTCTGCTCTGCCGATTACCAGGGGAGAAGGAGGCAAGTGACCTGTCAGAATTAAGCACTGAGTCGAGCTTTCCAGAGCCGCCAGTTGAATGTCCGTACGATCGCCCCCCGTTACCACCGCCATATTTCTAGCTTTGCGGAAATACTTAAGAGCCGAGCTAACATTCATTGCGCCAATTGTCAAGGTTTCGACCATCAAGTCCAAACGATCTGGACGACAGAGCACCTCAGCTTTCAATTGGTGCACCAATTCTTTGACGCTGACACTACGCAGCAAAGCGCTTCTCGGCAGCATTCCCAAAACTGGAATGCCCGTAGCCTCCAGAAAAGGTCGCACAGTCGCCGTGATAGATTCGAGTTTGTCCGAGGGAACGTCATTGAGTACGACACCCAGCAAACGCGAACCCAAACGCCGCTTAGCCGACAGCAAATCGTCTACATAAAGGTCGATCGGGCGCGCTACCAGCAACACAGAAGCATCAACGGTCTCAGCGACTTGAGGCAAAGACAAGTCAAACAAACTGCCTTCCTCCAAATTAGCCGGGCCTTCTAACAGCACCAAGTCTTCGCTGGGGGCTTGCAAATATTGCGCTAGAGACTGACGGTAATCTGTCTTGTCCTCTCCGCGCAAACGCTTGTGAACCGTCTCTTCGTCCAAAGACAGCAGTGTTGACGGCACCTGACTTTCTGAGAGCTTCAGCGTCTCGATCGCGAACCGTACATCTTCCTCCTCGGCTCCAGCTCCTGGCGAGCTGAAACAGGTTCCCAGAGGTTTGCCGTAGGCGATGGCTAGTCCTTTTGCCCGGAGTCCGAGTGCCATCCCCAGGGCGATCGCGGACTTGCCGCTGTAAGCTTTTGTAGAACCAATCAGTAGATATTTAGTCAATTTGGCTACGCTTTCACTCCTCAATTTGCACCTGTCTATTTAAATAAATTTAGTTTTTCAACCGTATTTCTGCACTGCGATTCAATTTCGCAATCCGATTATACTCGATTTTGTCGCTTTTGCGCAGAGCGTTTTTTTAGTTGAAACTTTTATTCACCTATTCGCAATCCTTTTCTTGGCATTTTTTTTTCAAGGTCTTTTGCTCATATTATTTTTTTTGCTGGCGGTTTTTGATAACTATTCATAGACAGTAATTTCTATTTTTGAAACAGGTATGACTCATCGAGGGCTAGAAACCCGGTTTCTACGAGATTTGCGACGAGGAACCAGAAATATACGAAGAAACCGGGTTTTCGAGGTCAGCGGATGAGGCTAGAAACCCGGTTTCTACGATTTGCGACGAGGAACCAGAAACATACGAAGAAACCGGGTTTCTGAAGTCAGCGCGCGGAGCCTTCTAAAAATAGAAACAGCACACTAATTAATTGCCGAATTTGGGGAGCGCAGGTGCGATGAAAATCAATCATCCATGCGCATCAGCTTCCGGTAAAACGTTTTAGAAAAATCGACGCTACGAGTCCGCTGAAAAGTCAAAAGTACCTCAATTAAGCAACTAACAAAATCAGAGCTTTGCATAGTCACTTCGTAGCTGAGATCAGCATTGCCTTCAAACAGTACCCGACAGCGGGTTAGATCGATCGGCAATGACGACGTATTCCAACTAGCGACAAACGGTATGTCCTCGCCGCCATCAATTTTTCTTGCCCCCTCCAAGCTTTTGAGCTTGTAGAGGCCAATAGCGTGCGGCAAAAACTTGCGCCGGGGCTCTTGACAGAAAGGCGAGTAGACTTTCACTTCTTTGTCGTCGGCTGGCTTCAGTTGAGGAAGAGACATATTTCCACATCCTGAGAGTTAATTGTTGAGATCATCTGCAAAAACTAGCAGATATTCTTGGTCGATCGCAAGTCGCGACTCAATTCAAAGACTCGCAAGCAATGCCAGTTTACCTCAGCACTACAAGCACCGGGGCCCCTGAAACTAGCTGCCATCGGTTTTCGACAAAAGTCCAGATACTGATAGAATGGATACTTATCTCTAAAATCAAAAACTATTGGTAATTGAATCAAGTAACCTATGCAGGAGAGTTCTTGGCCAGAAAACGACGATCGCAGCGAGCTTAACTTGGACATCCCTGATTTAGCTCAAGAAGAGTTCAAGAATTTGACCTCGAACAAGAAGGTAAGCAAAATATTTGCCATACCAGACAGTGGCGACAGGGTGTTTGACACGGAAACTTCATCAGAGCTCCCGATTGCGGTGTCTATGCCGGGTTCTCCCTCTTTTCCTCAAAATCTGTACCGGGGACGGCGGGGAAAAGCCGCCGTAGTGCTGACTGCGATTTGGGGCGGCACGATCGCCCTACACTTGATTTCATGGGGTGCGTGGATAGTGTGGGGAGTAATGGGACTCCTGTGGATGCAAGCATTTCGAGTTTTGTTTGCCGAACCCAAGCCCGCACTGCCGCCTCTTTCGGATGAAAGTCGAGCAGATTGGCCCTACGTGTCGTTGCTGGTGGCTGCGAAAAATGAGGAAGCGGTGATTGCTCGATTGGTACAATCAATCTGCAATTTAGATTATCCGATCGACCGTTACGAACTTTGGGCGATCGACGATCACAGCAGCGACAGCACGCCCCTAATATTGGAACAGCTAACCAAACAGTACCCGCAGCTCAAAGTATTTCGCAGAGAAGCCAATGCTAGTGGCGGCAAGTCGGGAGCCCTGAATCAAGTTTTGCCGCTGACTCGTGGGGAATTTGTCGGCATATTTGACGCAGACGCGACGGTAACGCCGGATTTGCTGCGCCGGGTGTTGCCGATGTTCGATTCAGAACAGGTAGGGGCTGTGCAAGTCAGAAAAGCGATCGCCAATGCTGCGGTAAATGTGTGGACTCGCGGCCAAGAAGCAGAAATGGCCCTCGACAGTTTTTTCCAACAGCAGCGAATTGCGATCGGCGGCATAGGAGAATTGCGCGGTAACGGCCAATTTATGCGTCGCACCGCCTTAGAACGCTGCGGCGGCTGGAACGAGGAGACAATTACCGACGACTTAGACTTGACGGTGAGGCTACACCTAGACCAATGGGATATTGAATTTCTCGCTTTCCCACCCGTGTCAGAAGAAGGAGTGACTAACGCTAGAGCTCTGTGGCATCAACGCAATCGCTGGGCAGAAGGCGGCTATCAGCGCTATCTTGACTACTGGCGGCTAATTTTCCGCAACCGGATGGGAACTGGCAAAACTTGGGATTTATTTGGATTTTGGGCATCTCAATATTTCTTACCCACAGTAGCGCTACCAGACTTTTTGATGTCAATTGCGCTGCGCCGAATGCCTCTAGCAAGTCCCCTAACTTTTATGACTCTTACCTTGTCAATAGTGGGAATGTTTGTCGGTTTGCGCCGCACTCGCAAAGAAACTAAATTTGACTTTAAAAGAGTTTTTGTCACCTTGCTGCAAACTCTGCGCGGTACTGTGTATATGTTGCACTGGATGCTGGTAGGAAGCGTGACTGCTCGGATTTCGGTGCGTCCCAAGCGACTCAAATGGGTCAAAACCGTCCATCAAGGCACTGCTACTGTCAAGTGAAAAATTAGTAAAAATATCGCCTTTTTCAGGTAAATGAGGTACGCTTGGGTAATTGGTAATTGGTAATTGGTAATTGGTAATTGGTATAATTGGTCATTGCTCCGGGCATACCTCACAACGTTTGAGAACCGCTATATCTCGGAACAGTATTGCCAAAAGCCCGAAGATTTCCGAATCAAAAAAACATCAATAATCATCACCTCGCCCAAAAAATGGATATAAGCCCCGACTTAATTCCTAAGCTGCCTAAAATTTTAGACTAAAGTTCAAGCTCTCAGATTTATCTGTTGAGTAGACCTGAAATCTCAAATTTTAAATTGATTGACTAAATATAGCGGTTCTCAAGCGTTGCGAGGTATGCCCAATACCCAATGCCCAATACCGAATGCCCGATAGCACCTCATCTTTCTGAGAAATGCTATATGTCCCCGCTAGAGTCGCCAGTAAAATTTGGAAATTATCCGAAAAAATACTCCGAAATCGATTAGGTGATCGGTGAGCGGCGAGCGGTAATAGCGAGTAAGTAATCTGCAATACAAAAGTGAAAAATTAAAAGATAAAATCTGGATTTCTTAACTTTTAACTTGACAAAAAGCCAATTAGTATCTATTAATTATGAATTGCCAGTTACAAATTGCTTGTTGCGAAATGCCCCTCACCCGTTATTGATAATGGATTTGTTAGAGTACCAAGCTAAATCTTTATTTCGCCAGATGGCAATTCCGATTTTGCCGTCGCAGCGGATTGATAATCCCGCTGACCTCAAAGGACTGAAAATTCCCTACCCGGTTGTACTTAAGTCGCAAGTGCGGGCTGGGGGACGCGGCCGGGCGGGTGGCATCAAGTTTGTGGAAAATACGATCGATGCAGTAGCTGCGGCTCAAACAATCTTTAATTTGCCGATCGAAGATGAATATCCCGAAGTCCTGCTGGCAGAAGCCAAGTACAATGCCGACCAAGAATTGTACTTAGCCGTACTCCTAGATCCGGTAGCACGACGCCCGGTACTTTTGGGTTCGAGACAAGGAGGTATGGATGTCGAAGGGTCGATCGACGAAATGCAGCAAGTTCCCGTAGACCAGGAATTTTCGCCATTCTACGCGAGGCGTCTGACGCTGAAAATGGGATTGCAGGGAGACTTAATTCAATCGGTGAGCACGATCGTCGAAAAAATGTATCGGCTGTTTGTCCAAAAAGATTTAGATTTAGTAGAAATCAATCCTCTCGGTATTAGTCCGACCGGAGAACTCATGGCTTTAGACGGTAAAGTCACCGCCAACGACGATGCTTTGGGGCGGCATCCAGACTTGGCCGCACTCTCGGGCAAGAAGAGGCCTAGCAGCGGGTTGGCAGGGGAAAGGAGAAGTTCCTATGCTGGCGATCGCCGGAATTCTAACTCAAAGGTACAGCACTCGCAGCCGGAATTTGACCCCAAATCTCAATCCTCAATCTCGAATTCCGAATCCCTGCAATTAATCGAACTAGACGGGAATATCGGGATTTTGTGCAACGGCGTGGGGCTGACAATGGCAACTCTGGATGCTGTAGCCCACCAAGGAGGAAAACCAGCTAATTTTGTGAATATGGGTTCCCTAGACCGCTACGATACAGCAAATGCCCTGCGCGATCGCACGGAGTTGGGTCTGGAGTTAGTCGCTCAAGATAAAAGCGTTAAGGTGATACTCATAAATATTTTGGGCAGCGCCTCCAAAAGCGAGGAAATCACCGCCGCAGTAATCGGCTATTTGGAGCGGAAAGCTCGCGCCAACCGCCACATTCAAGTTGTGCTGCGCCTGGTAGAAGTCGATGCTGATGCTGTTAAAAAGCGTTTGGGACAGTTGCCGGTGCAGCTAGCTAGCACTTTGGATGAGGCCGCAGCTCAAGCTGTATCTTCCGCCAAGTAGCCGAGGATCGATCGGGCAAAATACGCAAGTTATGGACAGACGAAGCCCTTCTGCTTTTCAAAAGATCCAGTGTCAAGTGTGAAAAATGAATTTAACTCCTGAAAGCAAAGTCCTAATACAGGGCATTACAGAATCTCCCGCGTCAACCCGCGCCGCCCTGATGATGAAAGCATACGGCACGAATGTCGTCGCTGGTGTCAGTCCCGGTCGGGGCGGGCTGGATTTGGAGGGAATTCCGATTTTTGATTTGGTAGAAGAAGCAGTGGCAGCAGTGGGTCACGTTGATACTACGGTAATATTGGTAGACCGTTATTGGGTGCTGGATGCGGCTCTAGAAGCGATCGCCGCCGGAATTCGCCAAATCGCGATCGTCACCGAAGGAGTGCCTCCTCTGGATATGGTGCGTTTAGTCAGAAAAGCAGAGGCCACCGAAACTTTGGTAATTGGGCCCAACAGTCCGGGAATTATTGTTCCCGACAAGCTGCTGCTAGGAACTCACCCCAAGGAATTCTACACTCCCGGCTCAGTGGGCGTGATCAGTCGCAGTAGCACTTTGACTTACGAAATTGCCCTAGAACTCACTGAGGCGGGCTTGGGACAGTCGATGGCAGTTTGTATTGGCTGCGATTCGATTGTCGGTTCTTCTTTTATGCAGTGGTTGCAAATTTTGGACGAAGACGATAGTACCGAGGCGATCGTTTTGATCGGAGAAGTTGGCGGGTGGAGTGAACAAGCTGCTGCTTCTTATATCGGATCGGCGATCGACAAACCCGTGGTTGCTTATCTAGCCGGCCGCTACGCTCCCAAGGGCCCGTCTTTGGGCCATGCAGGCATCCTGATCAGTTCTCGGGCAGCAGCCCAGAAAGCCTTTGGAGTTACCGCCGAGAACAAAATGGCTGCCTTTGAAGAGGCGGACATACCTGTGGCCGCTCGGCCTTCGGAAGTTCCTAAATTGCTCAAGAAATTGCTCAAGAAAAATTGATTGCTTTGGGAGGTTTGTGAAGTGTAGGGACACGGCAGTGCCGTGTCCCTACGGGGAGCCAAGGATGGCGGGTGTACTTCATAAATGTGGAATCTGCTGTATCCTTACCACAGTCCTCTGACCGGCCTCATAGGTTGCGGTGCGGGTGCTGGTAAAGGTGCGGAGGGACGCACTGGAGGGGGAGTTGTTGGCTGCACGCTGCGGCGAGGAAGTCGTTCGGGACTTTCGGTGGTAGTTGTTTTAGTTGTCTCGCGCATCGAATCTTGAAGCAGGGTTTGCAGATTTCCGACTAAACCCTGAACTTTCCCAACAGCGGCGCCAATGCTGTCAACATCTACATAAAGCTCAGGTAGAGGATACTTTTTCAGGACTTCCAGCAGCGATACTTTACCGTCGTCGCCGGCTGCGAGGATCACCGCCGCCCGCAAAGCTTTACCACTCTCTGTGCGGCGCTGAGTCCGAATTACTTGACCGATTTCGTCAGTGATTTTTTCTCCCGAGGCGCTGTAAACTACCCGGGCCAAATTAGCAGGCTTTAAACCGATTTCTAAACCGATCAACCCCCGCAGTATTTGGGCGTCCATTTTGGAAAACTGGATAATTTGTTGCAGGGTTGGCGTCGTCGTGCCGTTTTTAGCAAAGTCTTCTAAGTCGCTGATATTGATGGTTTGCCGGATCGGGCCAAATGTCAGGACAATTTTCTCGGCCCCGAATGCTCTACTGCTGGTCGATAATATGCTCGCGCTTGCTCCTAAAAGTAGGGCAATGCCGATCGATACAAATTTTGTTAATTTCATATTCTGTTTTAGCGATCAATTAAAACTATTTTTCCCAGATTTGTACATTATAGATGCAGCAGTTATATTCTACAAGGTCGCGAGCATGAATTTTGCCAGCGGAGCGCCCACAATCTCGATCGCTCTCGACTTGAAAAATAAGTTACCAAATTTACCAAAATATTTTTTATCTTATATCCTAGCCTTCTACATCAGAATGCCTTCAGCCTTCTACATAAGTGCCTTCTAAAAGTTATGTTAAAAACCAAGCGCAAATCCAAGAAATCTAAACACAAGCAGAGCGAAAAAACAACAACAACAACGCTCAGCAAAAAAGAAGTAGCTGTACAAAAACGCAAAACTTCACAAAAGCGCAATGAATTGGTACAGGCGATCGCCATAAGCTGCCTAGTCAGCGCTGCCGTCAGTATCCCCCTGTTGTTCATTGCCCGCCCTAAGATTGCGATTGCAGGAGGCGCAGCCGTAGCCATCTTACTGCTTTCCTACAAATACCCCCGTCAAGCTTTATGGGCATTTCTAATTTACCTACCTTTTAGCGGTACAATTACCTACGCCATTGGCGGCGGAAATGCTGCATTTCAAGTCGCCAAAGATGCTTTCTACATACCAGCCCTCATCGCCCTAATTCAAAGCTGCAAAAAGAAACAGTTACCCATCTTCCTTCCCAAACAAATGATTCCCACCTTCAGCATCCTATTGATGATGGCGCTGCTGACTTTAATTTTTGTCAACGGGGATATGCAGCTTAACCCGATGAAGGGTGAGAAACCCTTGCTGCAAGGAATTCTCGGCTTAAAAGTATTGATAGGTTACATACCGCTGATCGCTTGTACTTATTATCTGATCCGCACTAAGAAAGATTTGGTATTTTTTAGTCGAATGCACGTAATATTGGCCATCGTTTGCTGCATTCTGGGTTTAATTCAATACCTGTTACTACAAAGTGGCAGGTGCGCGGGCACGCGAGGAATGTCAGGAGTAGAATTATATAAAGCTACCTTACAAGCTAGATGTTTTGTCGGCGGTTCTCTTGTATTTAGTCCAGAAGTCAAGTTTATCCGTTTACCAGGAACTTTTGTAGCGCCTTGGCAATGGGCTTGGTTTTTAATTGGTAATGCTTTTTTAACCTTTACTTCTGCTTTTTGTGACCCTTCTTTCTGGTGGCGAACCATCGGTTTATTTGGTATGGCATTAGTATTCGCCAACGCCGTGATTTCCGGTCAAAGAGCAGCTTTAGTAATGGTTCCAGTTGTTACTTTTGTGCTGCTAATTCTGACGGGTCAAGTAGTCAATTTAAAACGATTTATTCCCATTGGTGTCGGACTTGCTATCTTGCTGTTTGTCGGTGCAGCAATTAACCCAGGAATTATCGAGCAGCGGCGGGAGAGTTTTATTAGCCGCTGGAATGCGGCGCCACCCCAACAGTTTCTGTTTAATCAGTTCGAGCAGAGCCACAATTTTATCATTGACAGAAATCTGGGTAGAGGTGTAGGACGAGCGACTAATTCAACGCGGATATTTGGTGCGACGCAACTAATTGAGACTTTTCAACCTAAGTTGATCTACGAACTGGGTTATCCAGGAATGATTGCTTTTCAGCTAATGGTTTTACATTTAGCTTTTCTAACTTTTCGAGCTTACCGTTCTGTGAAAGACAAAAGTTTACGGACTTATGGAGCTAGTTTTTGGGTATTTGTGGCATTTATTACGATCAATACTCAATACTATCCCCTGGATGTAGATCCAGTATCAGTTTATTACTGGGTTTTGGCTGGGGCGATTTTAAAGTTGCCCAAAATTGATAAACAGGTGCAGGATGAAAAACACGAGGAACTTGAGTCAAATGATTTGCAAGTTCACCAGCAATTAAAGGAGAAAAAAATTATTGCATCGGCTCCTATTTGACGGTCTTCGATGCAGAAGCTTTAGACCCATTGGTTTGTAGTGAGGACTTTAGTCCTTACAAAATCTAAGGACTAAAGTCCTCACTACAAACACCTTGATTGTAGGTAATTGATGGACATGATATAATATAGAACTAGGTAGGCTCGGAATTAATATTAAGTAAGTAACTTTTCGCGTCCACAACTGTATTAATTAATATCAATTCCGGCTGCGCTCCTTATGATATAGAGGACACGGCAGTGCCGTGTCCCTACAATTAATCGTGGTAGAAACACGGCAGTGCCGTGTCCTCCGTTTATATCATTCCGATGCTAACGGAATTGATATAACCCCTAATTCTACTGCGGTTGCCAAACCGGGCTGCTAGCATTTAAATCCTTGTCGTTTGTCAATTTAGTCAATCCCGAACCGTCGCGATTAATTACATATAAATTGCTTTTGTCGCCTTTGATTTCATTAAAAGCAAAAGCAATTTGCTGGCTGTCAGAAGACCAAGCTAATTCAGAAATTCCCGACAGATTTAGCCGAGGAGCTAGTTAATTTAGCTGGGAACCGTCAGCACTCATTGTGTATAGTTTTTGATGGTTTGATTCTCCAGTGGCGAAGGCAATCAGTTTGCCGTCTGGCGACCACGAAAGTGCATCGTAGTTGCTGGATTTTTGGGTAAGATTTTGGGCGGTTCCCCGGTTAATGTCGATCGCATAAATATCTTGCTGTTCGCCGCCTGCATCGCCCGCTTTCCCCTGATAGTAGGCAATGCGGCTGCTATCGGGCGACCAAAACAGCTTGACGCTGTAAACCTCATTTTGCGAGTTGTTAGTCAAATTTTTGAGGTTGGTTCCGTCAGCATTAATTGTGTAAATTTGCTGTTTCGGATACGTGCCCAACCAGAAAGCAATTTTTGTGCGATCGGGCGACCAAGCAAGTTCGCTTCCGCCGGATGTATATTCGCCGGGACTTTTAGTTAGTTTGGTCATTCCCGAACCATCGGCATTCATTTTGTAGATGTGTTTATCCTTGACAAATGCTACCTGCTGACCGTCCGGCGAAACGTAAAATTGCGATGAAATTTCTGTTTTAGGCGGTTCTCCTCCTACTTCCAAATTCCGAATTAATTTAGTTCCTTTAATACCAGAAGTGTCGCTTGTATAAAGTGATTGACTACCGGAACCATCAGAGGTATAACCGTCGCAAGAACGGGCAAAAACAAGTTTCTGGCTGTTAGAAAACCAAGCTATTTCAAAACTAGCTGCTTTGCAAAATTCCCCAGCAAACTGTTTAGTTCGTCGAGAACCGTTAGCGTTGACTGTATAAATGTCGGTGTCTCCGCTAACGAAAGCCAGCCAATCGCCCTTGGGCGACCAAACGAAGGTAGAACTCACCTCTATTTTTGGGGTGAGTTCCCGGCGAGCCGCACCGTTAGCATTGATGGTAAATAAACTGCTCCTGACCTCGCTGCCTTCCCTCTGGAGAGCCACAAATGCCAGTATGCTTGGTTTTTGGACTGCGGTTGTCGGACGAGACTGAAGGCCCAAAAATAAGGCGATCGAGAGTGTTAGGGAGATCAGGGCGATCGAGCTAAGTCGCAATAATTTATTCAAACGCATTTTGTTAGTTGATCCTCTTGACAATGGAAAGTAGAAAGCAAAAAAAACAGCTCTAATTTTCGCTATGAACTATGAACTATTAACTATTAACTGTCAACTGTCAACTGTCAACTGTTTAAAGTGCTTGTCGATCGATATGCCGTGAGAGCCTCAAACTCTGTTTAATTCTACCAATAATTAGCTCGAACATTTTTTTGCGGGACGGATTCTTGCTGCTGGGCGGCATCCCTAACTCGCAACACATCAAGTTCAAGTCAGTTGCACTCATAGCTAATAATTTTTGACTCACCTCTTCTTCATTACCATTCTTAGCTTGTAAACGCAATTCTTCATAAGCTTCAAGAACAGTTTCTGGTAATAAATTAGCAGGTTTATTAACATTAGCAATAGTAGGTGATTCCGAAGTTTTTGACTTAGCCGAAAGTACTCCCCGCTTGACTTGAGTCTCAATCCTGGTTAATTTCTTAGAAACCTCGCGCAAGATTTCCTTAAGTTCGCCAATTTCATCAACTAACCCCGCGCTTTCTTGCTCAGCAGCAGCCAAAATATCTTTTCTAATCATTTATTTAGATACTCCTCACACTCACGCCATAGTTGTTCAAATTCTCTAACTAATTCTCGCGGCAGTTCTCCCTCATTAATTGCTCGTTTTAGGCCGACACTTTCCCTAATCGTCGATTCTAAAAATCTAACTTCGATATTATTATCTTTTGATATTTCAGCGCAAAGTCTCTTGACTTCTCTCATGTAAAATTGAACTTCATTTGTGAGCAAACCTCCATAGATTTTAGCTTTATTCATAAAGACTGCAATCTTGGGAAACGGGTAAGGTTCAATCCGCTTTTGGAGCGAGTTTAAAACTAAACTCAATCCTCTAGAACCAAAATAATCGGGATTGACGGGAATTAATATTAAGTCGCAGCATGACAGTACGCTGTAGGTAAGGAGACTGAAGGAAGGCGAACAGTCAAAAAGCATCAAGTCGTATTTTGGGAGATTGGCAGAGTTGGTGATTTTGCCGATGAATTGACGGATAAAGTCTTTAACATTTTTTCCCTCAAATCCATCTAAGTCTAACCAATATAATTCTTCGACTGAAGGGACGAAATGCAACTGTTCATCAATCTGATAAATTGTGTCGAAACCAACGGGAAATTTAAAGTTATGTCCGGCTTTTTTAAAGACTTCGAGAGCGTCGTATATTGTGAGTCTGTGTTTGAGAGATTTTTCGTACCACTTGCCAAATTTGTCGTCTAAATGACCTGTATTTTCGTTAAGCCCGATCGCCTCTGTGAGCGACATTTGCGGATCTAAGTCTAACATCAAGACTTCTCGGTCTGTTCCTTGGGATATAATATTTCCCAGACTCCAAGTGACGGTGGTTTTCCCGACACCGCCTTTGAAGTTGATCACTGCTATTGATTTTGGACTCATGGCTGGCTTTGTTTGGATTTTGCTCAAATTTTTATTAAAACATAACGATCGCCCAATTAGCGTTTGCTAAGTATTATTACTCGAATAATGGCGATCACCTACTCAAGGCGATCGCCAGATTAACAGCGAGTCTCTTTTTAGAAAAGAACGTCAGGAAACTTGAAAACGTGACTAGCAATATTCCGCACCTTGACTAATGGAACAGGTAATCCAGTTACACTGTAGCCTCGATTTGGTACTACTTTCTGCGAGAGTTCTGGCTGTTGTTGCGAAACTAACAACCTGAATTTACCCGGTTCGACGACCAATATCTCCTGTTGAGGAATGAAAAATATCCAGAGATCGGCTTTCGAAGTCCATCCCCAACAGGGACGGTTGCGATCGTCACAAGCTTCAAAAAACAAGTTTCCAGTTTGCTTGGCTTTTATATCAGTCTTGTACTCAGCAGTTGCGGTTGAACCGTTTGGGCGAATTAGTACGCGGTCAATACCTGCTTTCTGATACTGTGGCAAATCGGAGACATCCTCAATGCGATAGCCATGAATCTGCAACCACTGGTCTACGATCGCCTCTCCCGTCTTTCCTACTTTATTTTGAGTTTGGAAGTCGTATTCCTGTTTTTGGGAAAGCGGGGGTAATTGCTGGGAGAATTCGGCTTTATTGTGCTGATTGTTGTTGTACATGATTAATTCCGTCAGCTAAGTTTTGAGTAGTGAATCACTACATCCCTAGCTTCGCAGAACTTTCTCTGGCAGCTACCAAACAAGTGTTAGGATTCTTTGTTAGGAAGTTTGTTAGGATTGTTTGTTAGGAACTGCATAACAAAAAAAATGGAACAACTTCAGTATTCACCAGAAGAACAATTCACCCAAGCTGCTAATGACTGGGATTTAGAAAGGTTGTACAAAGACTTGGCAGAAGCTAAGACAGACTATGCTCCTTACAAGAAAAAAGGGCTAACGGAAGTTGAAAAGCAATATCTACGCGGATTGCTTTGTGGCTATAGTTCACAGCAAATAGCTGACAAGCTATATAAAAGTGCTAGAGGAATTGACGGGACTCTCTGTGTAACCATTTATCGATACGTTGAAAATCTCACAAACAAATCTATTAACACGCTTAAAAACTGGAGAGATATCTCACATTGGCTTGAAGAAGCAGAATATAAAATTAGGTCATCTAACTCAGTTGAAAATAAGCCAGAGATTATACCTTCTGTTTCAGAGAGTGCTGAGGATTTCAATAAACTGGGAATAAAAAAGGCTGAGGAAGGAGATTTTGAGGGAGCACTTGAAAATTTCGATCGAGCAATTAAGCTCAATCCTGATTATGCAGATGCCTACAATAACCGGGCTAGTGTTCGCCATGAACTAGGGGACGATCCGGGAGCACAGAAGGATTACACAGAGGCGATATTGCTCAATCCTGATCGTGCAGTTTATCACGACAACCTGGGTATTATTTCTTATAGCTCAGATGATTACCGAGGAGCGCAGGCCGCTCACACCCGATCAATTCAACTAAATGGCGGTGCTCAAGCCTACAATAACCGAGGTTTTGCTCGTTTACGCCTGGCCGAAGTGCAAGCGGCACTTAAAGATTTTACCCAAGCAATTGAACTAAATCCTAATGATGCCCTTGCTTGGAATAATCGAGGTGATGTCTACTTGGAATCCGGAAATCTGGAAAGAGCGCTTGAAGATTACGCCCAGGCAGCTCGGCTGAATCCTAAGAATCCTAAAACCTTCTACTACCTGGGAGTTATTCACTCTCGTTTGGGGAACAAAGAGAAAGCGCTTGAGGATTTCACCAAGGCAATTGAGCTTGAACGAGAGTTTGCTGAAGCTTATCAAAACCGAGGCATTGTCCACTATGAACTGGGCTATTCCCAAAAAGCAGATGTGGATTTTCACAATGCTAAAAATTTATATCGTCGGCATGGAAAAGAAGAAAATTACCAAAAGTTACTTGATATAATAGAAGAACTTCAGCAAGAAGATTGAGAGCGATCGCATTTAGTAAATTGATAAAAAGAGCGATCGCTACATTGTTTAAAGCTTCATTCACTGTAATGATTCTTACAAGCTGCGATCGCAATTTCGACCTCCGTAACTTGGTAAACTAAACGATGTGCGTTATCAATGCGCCTAGACCAAAAACCACTTAACTCGTATTTCAGAGGTTCAGGCTTGCCCAATCCTTCAAAGGGCGATCGATCTATATCTTTAATCAATTCTACAATTTTGCGATAAATCTTTTTGTCTAACTTTGCCCATTGATTAAAATCTGCAAAAGCAGAAGATTCAAAAATAATTCTTCTGCTCATTGCAAATCCTGTAGATCGACTTCAACTAAATTTTGCCTGTCTTTAACATTTTCAATAGCTTTCAACAGTTTGTTTTTATTGACTTCCGATTTCAAAAGATATTCGGTTTCATCGCATTCTGAGACAATTATTTCAATCTCTTTATCTCCAAAAATCGCTTTGATTTGTTCTAAAAAATTAAGATCGAGTTCGCTGGCTTTTAAACGATAAACTGTTGACATCGTTTTTACCTATTTTTGATTGCGTTAAAATGATTAATATTGCCTTTAAATACAGTAGTTTGAAGTTGACACTAAGGGCTGGCAATTTTGTCAGCCCTTAATTTGTTTTAGCGTTTCACCAACTTCTTAGAAACCTTCCGCAAGCGAATTGATTTTGGCGTTACTTCCACCAATTCTTCTTGGCCGATGTACTCCAAAGCGCGTTCCAAACTCATATCGACTGGTGCTTGCAATTGCGCCAATTCTTCACCGCCAGATGCGCGGTGGTTTGTCAACTGCTTCGACTTGCAAATATTCAGCTCCATGTCTTCATCTCGGTTGTTTTCTCCGATAATCATCCCTCTGTAAACCTTGGTTCCGGGGGTAATGAAAAATACGCCACGGTCTTCAGCATTTTTCAGTGAATAAGTAGTTGCAGTTCCTTCTTCAAAGGAAATCAATACTCCGTTGCGACGGGCGATAATTTCTCCACCGAGGGGGCGATAGTCGAGGAAGCTGTGGTTCATAATTCCAGCGCCGCGAGTCAATCGCATAAACTCGCCTCGGAATCCAATCAAACCGCGAGCGGGGACTGAAAATTCGATTTGGGTGCGGCCGGTGCTGCTGACGTGCATATCTTGCATTTCTGCTTTCCGCTGACCGAGACGTTCGATGCAGCCGCCGACTGCTTCTTCGGGTACGTCTAACACCAAACATTCAAAGGGTTCGCAGGGACGACCGCCGACTTCGCGGAAGATTACTTGCGGCTGGGATACTTGGAATTCGTATCCTTCGCGACGCATATTTTCGATCAGGATTCCGAGGTGGAGTTCGCCGCGGCCGGATACGAGGAATTTGTCGGGAGAGTCGGTTTCTTCGACGCGCAAGGCGACGTTGGTTTGGAGTTCTCGCATCAGTCGATCGCGAATTTGACGCGATGTTACCAAACTACCTTCTTGACCGCAGAACGGCGAATCATTCACAGAGAAAGTCATCTGCAAAGTTGGTTCGTCTACTTTGATTAAAGGTAGCGCTTGCGGGTCGTTGGGACAGGTAATTGTCTCACCAATATACGCATCGGCAAAACCGGCAACGGCGACCAGATTACCAGCAGTAGATTCTGCGATATCAATCCGCTTCAGGCCTTCAAAGCCCATCAGTTTGGTAACTTTTGATTTGACAATCGCGCCACTTTCGGTGATTAAGACTGCTTGTTGACCGATTCTAATCGTGCCGTTGTGGATGCGACCGATCACGATGCGACCGACGTATTCTGAGTAATCTAAGGTGGTTACTTGCAGTTGTAGTGGCTTGTTCGGGTCGCCGACGGGGGGTGGTACGTGGTCTAGGATTTCTTCAAAGAGGGGCTTCATATCTAGCCCTTCGTCTTCGAGGTGTTTTTTGGCGTAACCGCTTAAGCCGGAACCGAAGAGATAGGGAAATTCGCACTGATCGTCGTCAGCGCCTAGTTCGAGGAATAGATCCAATACTTTATCGACGGCTTTGTGGGGGTCAGCTCGCTCGCGATCGATCTTGTTGACAAAGACGATCGGGCGCAATCCTTTTTCCAGGGCTTTTTTGAGCACGAACCGGGTTTGCGGCATCGGGCCTTCGTTGGCGTCTACGATCAGCAAACAACCGTCTACCATGCCGAGAACCCGTTCGACTTCGCCACCGAAGTCGGCGTGTCCGGGGGTATCGACGATGTTGATCAGGGTTTCTTTGTATCGGACAGAGGTATTTTTGGAAAGAATTGTGATGCCACGCTCGCGCTCGATATCATTGGAGTCCATGACGCAATCTGGGATTTCTTCCCCTTCGCGGAAGACCCCGGACTGTCTGAGAAGAGCGTCCACAAGGGTGGTTTTGCCGTGATCGACGTGAGCAATGATAGCAACGTTGCGAATGGGAAGACTCATAATGCGTCTGGGACGTTAAACGGATTTAACTAAAGATTTCTTAATAATTGTAGCGCATGAAGTCAAGGGGCGATCGGGTGGCTGCAATATTGGGGTGCGATCGCGGCTAGAATCAAGATTATGGAAGTACAGCCGAGGGAAATTGAGCGTTACACCACGCCTGACGGCAGAGTCTTGGGTTGGCCCAGGTGAAGAAGGTTCGATCGGGTCGATCGCCCGTATTAAGATGAGGGTGCAAGTACGATCGGCTTTATGGAAGTACAACCAAGGGAAATTCAGCGTTACACAACACCAGACGGCAAAGTTCCTTTCGATGAATGGTTTGACTCTCTGCGGGATCTCAATGCCCAACTCAAAATTAATGTCAGACTTAAGCGAGTCATTGCAGGTAATCTCGGAGACTTTCGCTCTGTGGGAGAAGGAGTCTTTGAGTTCAAGATTGACTGCGGCCCGGGCTATCGGGTGTACTTTGGACAAGTAGGCTTAACTTTAGTGCTGTTGCTGTGTGGAGGAGATAAAAGCAGTCAAAACCAAGATATTAGCAAGGCCAAGGAATATTGGACAAATTACAGGAGTTAAAACAATGGTTAAAAGTTTGCCTTACCATCCTTTTGTGATTTCACATCTTCAAGATCCGGCATATTCGGCTGGCTATCTCACGATGTTTTTGAATGACCAAGAAGAGGGAGATTTAGAGCTTGGTATTTTGCCTTCGGCATTAAAAGATGTATTTGAAGCTCTTGGGGAACCAATTATGTCTGCGGAGGATGCTAAATTGCACTTGGAAAAATTAGATGTTTTGTTGTCGCAGAATGGAAGTGCGACAATTTATGCTTTGGCAAATTGGCTGAATGCTTTGGGATTGAAGTTATCTGTTGCGGTTGCTCAAGAGGATGAAGGGGAAGAGAAAGGTTCTGTTGCTGATGTTGAGTTGGTGGAGGTTGGTAATGTTTGATTTGGGACGATCGCCTTTATGATGATCGTCGAGTAGTTGCGATCGCATTTATGGAAGTACAACTGTTACAGTGGGGGCATTTGTAAGCTTCAGAACTTACCATTTCTCCGCATTCCATACACTTCAATAGGTCTGCCATAATTTTTACCCCATTCGCTGGTCACAACTTTATACAAATTTTACACGAACTCTTCCATATCTGTCAAACTTAAAATACCTCTCGACTGAGGTTATCCCTGGAAGCCCTCCGGGTGCGTCAGTCTTAAGGTTATTACGAAGAATTAGGGTTTTCCAACTGACGCACCCTACTAATGTTGCTGAATTGGCTGAAGTTGGTAATGTTTGATTTTGGCCGATCGCCTTTATGATGATCAGCGAGTAGTTGCGATCGACTTTATGGAAGTACAACCCAGAGACATTCGACGTTATATTACCCCAGACGGTAGAAATCCTTTCGCAGAGTGGCTGAGTTCCCTGCGAGATTTGAATGCGGTAGTTAAAATTGAGCAAAGGCTTGACCGAGTTCGTTTGGGGAATTTAGGAAACAGCAAGTCTGTTGGGGAAGGAGTCTGCGAATTAAAAATTGACTTTGGGCCGGGGTATCGCGTGTACTTCGGACAATTTGGATCAACAATAGTGCTCGTCCTCTGTGGTGGGGATAAAAGCAGTCAAGAACAAGATATTCGTAAAGCTAAGGAGTATTGGAAAGAATATGAAGAACGCGAAAATGCCAACTAGCGATAGTTACCAGGACTATCTGATTGAAGCCCTCAAGGATAAAAGACACGCTGCGGCTTATCTAACAGCGCATTTGGAAGACGAAGAGCCTGAACCAGGTTTGCTCGAACTCGGACTTAGCAATGTGTTTGAAGCTCTTGGAGAACCAAATATGTCTGCGGAGAATGCTAAATTGCATCTTGACAAATTAGATGGTTTGCTGTCACAGAATGGAATGGCGACTATTTATGCTTTGGCTAATTGGCTGAATGTTTTGGGATTGAAGTTATCTGTTGCGGTTGCTCAAGAGGATGAAGGGAAAGAGGAAAGTTCTGTTAGTGCGATTGAGTTGGTGGAGGTTGTGAAGGTTTGATTTTGGGCGATCGCCTGTATGATGATGAGTCAGCAAGTGCGATCGGCAAACAAGGACACCATTGCTGCTGTTGCTGTCACGGTGATTGACCTCCAGGTACTGTTAACTTTAGGTAGTTATTGCAATTAATATTTAATAAGCTACTATAGCGATCCTAAATCATTTGCATAATTCTTGTAGGGGCAATCCCCCCGTGGTTGCCCAATTCCTCGGAGGGCGGGCACGGGGACACCGCCCCTACAGATATGTATGAATGATTTAGGATTGCTATATGTAATCTAGATAAATTGTCAAAACTATAAGATTAAGTTTTGTTGCGATAGGCTGTATATCTATCTGGGTTTACAAGCAGCGATTGCAGCCCAGACTTGATCCGGGTGGTAATTTTGGGTAAAAAAAATTACGATGGGCGATCGCACCCACCGGCAAAATACTTGCTAATAATTTTCAGTTATTTCTAAAAAATGTTATCAGTCATCAGTTATTGGTAGCAGCTAACAAATAACAAATAACAAATAACAAATAACTAATGACTAATGACTAATGACTAATTATTCTTCGCCCCCACCCCAACATACATAATCGAAGTATCCTCATTAATTTTGATTTTAAACAACCCAGATTTTTTGTAATCAACATAATTACCAAAATTCGAGGTTAATGTTTGAGATGCTTGTTTCATGACATCAGCATCTGGAAATAGCTGCTTTCCGCCCATCAAATTTCCCCAAAAACCATTCATCTGGGCTAAAAGAGCACCAATTTCGCCAAACATATCAAAACCTTTAATTTCGATATTGCCAAAACCAGTATCGCCCATCACCACAGACAGTTCCTCCGGCGTAATAAACTTGTCCCAATCGTGAACGCCGCGCCTAATTTCCTGTAAGATATTTTCCATCAGCCCAATCATCACAACTTGCGACGAAAAAGTTCGATTAATCGTGTCAAAAAAGAACAATCCCCCAGGCTTGAGAATCCTGTGAACCTCCGACACAACCTGTTTATAATCGGCAACGTGTTCTAAAACATCAACACAAATTACTACATCGAAAGTATTATCATCGTAGGGCATATTTTCTGCCAAACCTTGTCTATAGTCAATCTTAAAACCGCTGACAATAGCATGATTTTTAGCTACTTGAACACATTTTTTAGATTGGTCTATTCCTGAAACAATCGCGCCTCTCTCGGCCATAAACTCGCAGGAAAAACCGCCACCGCAACCGACATCTAAGGTTTTCAATCCCTGCCAGTTTGTCGCGTGTCTGTCGAAAAATTCAAATCGGGGTTTATTTAGATGATAAAGAGCATAGATTTTAGATTTTTCGTCCCACCAATTATCGGCATTTTCGTCGTAGAATTCTAAATCATTTTTGACTTCAGTTTTTACCATGTTTTTTTCCTACTTATAATGATTTACATTCCCACAATTTATCATTATAATACTATTGCCATGAATTTCAACCAGATGAATCGCGTTTCTATTATTATTCCCACTCTGAACGAAGCGACTTGTCTGGAACGTACTCTCCGCCAACTCAGCATTCTCAATCCTCCTGCTTGGGAGGTGTTGGTGGTAGATGGCGGTAGTCAAGACGAGACAGTTGCGATCACCCTTAACTCCAAAACCCAGGTTATTTCTAGCACTACAGCCCAACGTTCTGTGCAAATGAACCTAGGTGCACAAACCGCCACCGGCGACATCCTGTGTTTTCTCCACGCCGATACTTTAGTACCAGACGACATTGTATCAGTCATTCAAACAACACTGTGCGATCGCCAAATTGTCGGTGGCGGATTTATCTCGCTAATGGGTGGTTCGCAGCAAACAAGATGGGGTTTTTCACTACACAACTACCTGAAAACTTATTATGCACCGCTATTATTTCGCCCTCATTTATTTTTCAAAGGATTTCGGTTGCTATTTGGAGATCAAGTGATTTTTTGTAGCCGTACAGACTTTTTAGAATGCAATGGCTTTGATGCAGAACTGCCAATTATGGAGGAAGCAGATTTGTGTTTGAAGTTAGCAAAACGGGGCAAGATTAAGTTAGTAAATAGGATTGTCGAAAGTAGCGATCGGCGAGTTGCGAATTGGGGCGAACTGAAAGCAGTTACTATCTATCTTACTATTGGTTTTTTATGGGGTTTTGGTGTTTCAGCAAAATATCTCAAACAGTTTTATGAAGACATCCGCTGAAACCTAAAATCCGATTAAATTCCCAGAATGTACGGGCTGTATTTTCTTGGCAAAACTTTTTGCAACAGGTAAATAATCGCCGCACAAACCAACAAAGTCCCGGTAACTAAAAAGCTGAGCTTCAGCAGCGGATCTACGGGAGCAATAAACTTATAATACACTAACGCCACATATTTCACTACTGTCGAATCCAGGAGATATATCGGGAATGAATAAGCAGCTAATATTTTGACTAACCCAGATAATTTAGTAGGAAGTGCGATACTCTTAGAAAATGCCAGGATCGACAATACGAAAAAAATTGCATATCCTTGAGAAGATAGTTTAAAAAACGATCGCAGAAACCATCCATTTGAATTGACTTGACTTATGAGGTAATATAGCAATCCTAAATCATTCATACATATCTGTAGGGGCGGTGCCCCCGTGCCCGCCCTCCGAGGAATTGGGCAACCACGGGGGGATTGCCCCTACAAGAATTATGCAAATGATTTAGGATCGCTATATTCGCAAACGCTGGCTATAAAAAAGAGAATAGTGGCTCCTAAAATTAGCATTTTTCTGCGTTCCAAAATGGGTTGAATTCTGTTATATGAACTACCTAAAAATAGGCCTGTTGAAAATGGCAAAATCCAACTAAAAATCCAGCGCTCCATCAAAGGTAGAGGTATTGATATGTATTTGAGAGCGGTTAAGTAAAATAATATTGTAAAAATTGTTTGAATTATCAAACCCAAGCCCAAAAATTTTCGGGGTTCTAAAAAATTTAATTTCACTAGCAGCCACCACCAACCGTAACATTGAATAATTACCACTATAAAGTAATAGGGAGGCACCACTGAGCCAGTTAGTATATCTCGTATTAATACAATTAAATCAAATTTTTTGAGATCCCCAAATTGTTTAAGATGTATAAAGCTACTGACCAAAATAGGTAGGGAGGTATAATTTTTGACAGTCTTTTCTTTAAGACAAGTGTGGGATTATTTTAATTTTCCAGTTTGTTGGTGAGAAAAAAACCGCTGAGGATTAAAAATGCAGGTACGCAAAATAGTTGTAATGTATCGATGGAGACAAATAGAATTGTACGATCGCGAAGTGCTGAGAACCCAGCATGAGTAATCACCACACTGACGATCGCTAAAGCTCGGATTAAATCAAATTCAGCGAACCTGTTAGATGCTTTTTCCATTGTCAAAATTAGATTGCCAAAATTTGAGTTAAATTAGGAATTTTTCGTCTGATGAGTTTTCACAATAGCAGAAAATATAATATTTTCTCCTCTATTCATAAAACTTATTTCGGCGAAAATAAGTCATATCAAATCCGGTAGCATCGGAATTATTAATATTACCGAAATCAGGACACGGCAGTGCCGTGTCCCTACAATTAATCTGGCGCTGCCGTGAAACGGCATCTTGAGTCTCCTCGCTTGTCATTCCGATGCAACCGGAATTGATATCACTGAGTCCTGGATTGAGAAGGCAAGACTGTTCCGAAAAAAAATCTACCTAAGTAGGTAGATTTTTAGAAATTTTCTAGCAATTAGTTAACGGTTAGCTAACCGTTGGTGTGATGGATGTGCGACGTAGAAACACTATCCAACCGATCGCGCCCGTTGCGGATCACGCGCAGCATATCGCTCAGCTTGTGTTCGATATTATCGAGCACTTGGTCAGCATAATCGTCGGCTCCGTTTTGAATTTCCTCGCATTCAGCCATCGCCCTGACTCTCATCTCTTCCAATTCCTCTTGAGCCTGGTAGCGAATTTGTTCGACTTCCGCCAGCGTCGTCTGCTGAATTGCCTCGCAGTCGAGCAAAACTTGCTGTCGCAACTGATCTGCTTCTATCTTCGCCTGCTGGAGCAGGCCCATATCGTTTAAAAGTTCTGCCGCTCGCTGTTCTGCTGCTTCTATCACTTCTTGAGCGTAGAGTTCGGCTTCTTGAAGCAAGTCGTCTTTGTGCCGGATGATCGTCTCGGCTTCCCCAAAGGCGAGCGGCAAATTTAGCCTCACCAAGTCTAACTGATCGAGCAACTGTTCTTCATCCACCAGAGTGCGTCTGGTCATGGGAATCCGCGGACTGTCAAGAACAATTTCCTCAAGCCGGTTCAATTCCCGCTGGATGTCTACTCCTGCGGTTCGGGTGGGGTCTCCGAAGGCGGCGGTGTTCTGAGGTGATTCGTTCTCAGTGCCGCGTCCGGTACTGTCGGGTTCGATGCGAGTTGGTTCCTGCTGGCGTAACATTTGTAAATATCTAGGGCGACGTGTTTCGGAACAAGATGATCTACGGAGCCACCAAACTTGGCTATTTCTTTAACTACACTACTACTTAAAAAGCTGTACTCGTTAGAAGTTGCCAAAAAAACTGTTTCAATTTCCCCCAGGAGGGTTTTATTGGTGTGGGCCATCTGGAGTTCCATTTCAAAATCTGTTAATACCCGGAGTCCCCGCAGCAGCACTTTGGCTTGTCGAATCTTAGCATAGTTTACTGTCAAACCCTCAAAACTGTCTACTTCTACGTTTTTTAAGTGTTGGGTGGAGCGTAGGATCTGCTCGATCCGTTCCTCTACGGTGAACAGAGGGGTTTTGCTGGGGTTTCTGACTACGGTAACAATTACCCGATCGAACAATTTGCAGCCGCGCTCGATAATGTCTACGTGACCGAAGGTAATGGGGTCAAAGCTGCCTGGATAGATTGCAATCACGAGTTTGGCCCAACGGGGAGTGGGAGAGTGGGAGAGCCCGAGAGCGGGAGATGGGAGAGTGGGAGAGTGGGGGAGTGGGAGATGGGGGATTGGGGGAGTGGGGGAGTGGGAGATGTGGATGGAAAATCTTCCTTCTTCCTTCTTCCTTCTTCCTTCTACTTTTTCATAGAATGAGCTTTGTAGAAAGTTTCGAGGCTTTGCTTGTCGCCCACAAACCGCCAGTGCCAAGGCTCATAACTGACGCCTTGACGATTGTTTTTGGGAAAGGACATTTCAAAGCTGAAGCTGGCGGAGTTGGCTTCTAGCCACTTGAATGCTTGGGTATTTTCAAAGCCTTGACTGAGGTTCGTATCTGGAACACTGCCATCGCCGATGTCGATCGCATAACCGGTGTGGTGTTCGCTGTAACCTGGAGGGGCGCTAACTTCGGCTCGCTTGCTAGCGTTTTGCCTGCGTTCGGCTTTCACGTCAAAAAATACGTGCTGTTGGTCTTCCACAGAGCGAAAGCCGGATATGGGAGCGAAGTAGATCCCTGATGCCGCAGCGGCGTTGGCCATTTCCTGATATTTTGCGGAAGCAGCCTTGCGGAGTTTGACGCTACCGTCTGGGGTAACGCCTACCAAGTCTTGGGCTGGTGCTTCTGGGTACGGCAAGTGTCCCAGCAGGTTGTCTGGGGTTCCGGCTTTTGATTTTGTAGCTGGACTGGCGGCCGACTCAGACGCCGAACTCGCAGATGCTGGGTTTTGTTGAGTTTGCTGCGCTTTGCTGATAGCTGGAAAAAAGTTAAAGTTGAGGTGCAGCCAGATGCTGACCCCAAAGGCTATTACGCCCAACCCTAGTAGTTTCCAAATCAGCCATTTTTTCTTGGACTGACTCGGCTGTGATTCTAGGTATGATGGGTTGTCTCGCACTGCTTCTGGAATTTCGTCAGCGGCAAGCTCGGAGGCTTGCGGGGTTTTTCTCGACAGACTAGCGTTATCCAAGCCAGCTCCACTCCTGCACTTCAATAAAGCTCAACGTTACAAATTGTAGACCGATCGCGCGCGATCGAGCAGCTACAGTTGCAGTTGAGAATATATATATGATCTCTTCCTAACTTCGCCCCGTCCCATCCGCCAACTTTGGAATCTGTTACTTGGGCGATCGATCGCCTGTGCGAGGTTGCATTCGTTGACGTTGGTGGCGCTGGTTCATTTTAAGTGTAATTTGTTACTGTTCCACAAAATCTCACAATTCTGCGATCGACACATCAAACGTCCGCGCCAATTCTAGCAGATCACCGATGTTAGCCATTGCCGACCCTGGGCGATCGGGCATAACTTTTAACGGTGTTGCAGGATACCTCAGAGCGATCGGCTACTTCAAAAGAGCGATCGGCCTTCCCTAGCAGCAAACTCTCCGAGCCGCAATTTAACCAATTCGCCTCTTGACATTAGGGTAAAATTTCACTTGTAGCGTACATAAGATTAAAAGCGCCGATCGCCGCAACCGCACCGATGCCACCTAATCTTCCACAACATCAAACAAATCTTCGATCAACAATTTAACTGGTTCCCAGGCTCTGCATGGGAATCAATATCTAGAGGCTCTGCCTCGCTATTCTAGCAATAAAATTGGAGGCAGAGCCTCCGGATTTGCGTTACTAGGCAGAACCTAGTAACGAGTAGTCAGGATTTTGTAGGGGCAATGCCCCAGTGCCCGCCCATCCATAGACTTAATGGCAAGTTGCAGAAATAGGCTCTTTTTCTGATACCGACTCACCAGGATTCATCCATACATAAATCTCGGTTGCATCGTCGGCGCAACTGTGACATCCGCCACACTTTTTGGCTTCTTCCATCTTACTGATTCTGCCTTTGCGAATTAGGCGACTTAGCATTCCGCGCAAAGCATCACCATCCATGCGGAAGTGAATTTTTAGATCCGCGATGGAGGCTCTTTTGTTGTCAGCAATAAATTTTTGGATGTCGCTTAAAATCATGGTTTTTCTCCTTTGTTTGATTCTTAAACGCAGTTAACAGTCAACAGTTAACAGTCAACAGTTAACAGTCAACTAACTACTGATTGCTTCCCGTCGTTTTGATCGTTTTCCACCAGCTAGTTTTAATGCCACAAGAGTCAAGCCCATAGCTACGATCAGTCTGACAATGCAAACCAGAGATGAGTCTGGATGCTCTGAAAATGTGGCGATTTGATAGTATCCAACTGCTGTAAAATAGGCTAAACCTGTCGTCCAACAGCCTGCGAATATCGTCCATCCCAAGTTAGTTTCGCGGTAAAGTGCGGCCGTGGCGGAAACACAAGGAAAGTACAGTAATACAAACAGTAAATAGGCAAAGGCGGCTGTTTGAGTGCCAAATCTTTTGGACATTTGCCCGTAAGTGCTGACAGAAACTTCTTGCGCTTCTGCTGCTTCTTTTTGGTCTGTAATATTGGTTTTACTCAAACCCAAAGGGTCAAAAAGTTTGCCGGGAAGTTTTCCAAGATTCTCTGGAATAGTAACAAATGCTTTGCCGATACTTCCCCAAAAGTTGAACGCTTCCTCTGGTTTGTCGGGTGCGGCTGATGCTTGTTCTTCGGCTGCGATTCCGGTGTACAGGGAGTTGAGTGTTCCTACCATTACTTCTTTAGCAAATACTCCTGTTAGCAAACCTACAGTCGCCGGCCAGTTTTCTTGCGTAACGCCCATCGGGGTAAAAACAGGGGTTACGGTGCGGGCCATCGCGCTGAGAATGGAATCTTTGCTATTTTGCTTACCGAAGGAACCGTCAGTGCCGACAGAGTTCAAGAATCCTAGTATGATGACCATGAGGACGATCGCAATTCCGGCCTTTGTAATAAACGCTTTCAGTCTGTCCCAAGTACGCAGCAACACTCCTTTGAGTTTAGGAATGTGGTAGGGTGGAAGTTCCATTACAAAGGGCGCAACTTCTCCTTGCAAAATGGTGTTTTTAAGGATTAGTCCGGTGAGAACTGCTGCTAAAATTCCGATTAGGTAAAGTCCCAATACCATGTTTTGACCGCCGACTTGGAAGAATGCGCCACAAAATAGGGCGTAAACTGCTAATCTGGCGCTACAAGACATGAATGGATTCATCATAATCGTCATTGTGCGATCGCGTTTATTTTCCAATGTCCGCGTCGCCATAATTCCGGGAATGTTGCAGCCAAAACCCACCATCATCGGTACAAAGGATTTACCCGGAAGTCCGACAAATCGCATTACTCTGTCCATCACAAAGGCGGCGCGCGCCATGTAGCCGGAGTCTTCTAAAACTGACAAACACAAAAACATCATCCCAATTTGGGGAATAAAGCTGGATGTTGTTTGAACGCCGACACCTGCACCCTGTGCGAGTAGTCCAATTAACCATCCTGGAGTATTAATCTTTCCCAGCACTTCGGCGAAACCGTCAACAAAAATTGCCCCAGTAATGCCGTTAAAGAAGTCGATAAATACGCCGCCGACGTTAATCGAAATGGTGAACATTAAATACATTACCGCTAAAAATACGGGAATGCCTAAGAAGCGATTGAGAACAATTTGATCTATTTTGTCGGAAACGTTGGTTTTGACTTCCCTAGAACATTCGGCCACGCCTTGAGTTAAGTTGCGGATGAAGGTATAGCGACTGTCGGCGATGATAATATCGAGGTCGTCATCGAGGGTTTCGTGGACTCGGCGGCGGTGGGGAACAACGATTTTTTCGAGTTCTGTACTGGCTAGTTCCGGGGCGACTTCATCCTGGTATTCTAGGAGTTTTAGGGCTGTCCAGCGGGCATCGACTTTGCGATTTGGGCTGTGTTTTTCGATGTGTGGGATTAGTTGGGCGATCGCATCTTCGATCGCAGCCGGATAAGCGACATAGGCAGATGGTACGATCGGCTTAGCCAGCGCCCGATTAATCGCATCCCGCAACAGAGGCAATCCGTCATTAGAAGCAGCACTCATCGGCACTACCGTACAACCAAGGCGTTCTGCAAGTTTGTTAACATCAATTTTGAAATCCCGTTCTTTGGCAACATCCATCATGTTCAGCGCCAAAATTGTCGGCACGCGCATCTCCAAAATTTGGGTAGTCAGATACAAATTGCGCTCTAAATTGGAAGCATCAACAATATTAATAATTACGTCAGCTTCGCCAGATAGCAAGTAATCTCGCGCCACCAATTCATCGAGTCCGGTGTCCCTATCTTCCGCATCCAAAGAATAAACTCCCGGCAAGTCAACAATCGTAATTGCTAAACCATCGTGAGTGTATTTTCCCTCTTTGCGTTCGACAGTTACTCCCGGCCAATTACCTACTCGTTGGTTAGCCCCTGTCAGAGAATTAAATAAAGTAGTTTTGCCGCAGTTAGGATTGCCTACCAATCCAATAATTTGCTTACTCATTATTTCACTTCTTCTACAAATAGAGTTTTAGCTTCATCTTTGCGTAAACTGAGTTTGAAACCCCGTACTAGGATTTCTACGGGATCTCCCAAAGGTGCGTGCCTAGTGACAGTAAATTCGGTGCCCGGTGTCAGCCCCATTGCGAGCAATTTGCCTTTATAGCCGCGGGCTGTTTTCTCGTATCCAATGACTTTACCTGTGCTACCAACAGCTAAATCTCCTAGTTGTTTCTTTTCGTTCATTTGTTGTTTGAATAAGGTCTAAATTTGGACAAATTAAACTTCTGAATGTAGCAACCCTTTCAAAATGCTCGAACATCTCTCTTCTCTCTTCTCTCTTCCTCTGCGCCCTCTGCGGTAAAAAAAAGAAAATCTTTGTCACAAATCAAATAGGATTGCTGTAGATCCAATTTTTTTATGCTTTCCCTAGATGAGATTCGTACACAGAATTTTTTGTGCCATACCCGCGCCCAAACCGATGCGGTTGTCGCCAATTGCCACAATTACAGAACCGCAAGAATTACTGATGATTTGAACTTCGATGCTGGGGACTAATCCCATGCCGATTAGACGGCGCACAGTGCCTTCTGAACCTTTGAGTTTGACAATCCGCAATTTCTCGCCGATACTTGCCATTGCTAACGGGAATGACTTACCTTCACCCAAAGCAGGCTGAGTTTCTGTGCTGCTGTCTTCGGTTTCAGAGACTTCTGGTGTCTCGCCGTAAAAGGTGAAACCCCCGAAAGACTTGGGGTTTGACTCTTGCTTCTGTTGGCTGTATGCTTGGTTTTGTTTCATATTTTTGCTCAAAGTCGATCGGCTTTAGCCGCAAGTTGTTTGACGTTACTCGCACGATCGACTTGAGATAGATTCTCAATACGATCGGCACGTAAGCGCAGTCATCGCTAAAGTCTGGGCTTCAGTTTACTTGTTTTATGTGGATATTTCGGATACGGCTGTTCGCCACGCTCGGAAATTTGATGGCTTTTTGGCGCTCAAGAGTTGAAATCTCTCTTGAGTTAGATGCTAATTTGTGGTTAAACTGCACGGGCGTCACCATTACTGCACTTAAGTATTTTATATGAAAAAGCTGTTATTAGCAACTATTCTCAAATAATTTTACCGTTAGCCACCAGACTCAGCTCTTGTTGCTCCGTAGCGATACTAAATTGCGATCGCATTTTAATGCTGCGATCGCCAATCGCCTTAAAATAGCGATCGAGCATATATACTTAACCCGCTCCCGCCCATACCGTTTAACCATTTGTCAAGAATTATGCCAGCCAGTTTTCTCCCAAAATTGATCGCACAATTAACCGAATCCACATCAATTGCCTTAGCCCAAAGCATTCAACAAGCACAAATTACAACAAGTCTCAGCCAGCAGCCAATCGGTACAACCTACATCCATCAAGGCACTGGAAACACACCTATTTTACTAATTCACGGCTTCGACAGTTCCGTGTTTGAATACCGCCGTCTGTTGCCGCTACTCGCCCAAACAAATGAAACTTGGGCCGTGGATTTACTGGGTTTCGGATTTACAGAAAGAGTGACGGGTTTGCCTTTTAGTGCGAAGGCGATTGGAAGTCACCTTTACTATTTCTGGAAAACACTAATTTCACAGCCTGTGATTTTAATTGGTGCATCAATGGGAGGTGCCGCAGCAATTGATTTCACGCTCAATCATCCCGAACTTGTCAAAAAATTGATCTTAATAGATAGTGCTGGTTTTGCCATCACAGCTAATAACGGTAAATTTTTAATTCCGCCTTTAGGATATTTAGCAACTTCATTTTTGCGAAACCCTAAAATTCGTCAAAAAATTAGCGTTAATGCTTATTTCGATAAAACTTTGGCTTCTGTTGATGCCCAAACTTGCGCCGCCCTGCACTTGGAAGTACCCAATTGGAATCAAGCTTTAATTGCTTTTACCAAAAGCGGTGGTTACTGTGGTTTTGGGGAACAACTGTCGCAGATTCAGCAGCAAACGCTGATTTTGTGGGGGAAACAAGACCGAATTTTGGGGACGGCGGATGCGGAAAAGTTCAAAAGTGCGATCGCAAATTCTGAACTAATTTGGATACCCGATTGCGGACACGTTCCCCACTTATAAAAACCCCAGATTACCGCTCAACATATTTTAGATTTTATAGCTAAAGTAGCAGGTTCGTAGTGAGGACTAAAGTCCAATGGCACTGAAAAAGTGAGCAAAAAAAAATCTGTAAGGCAAGATATACATAGATAATTGCCTGACAAACCAAAATATCTCTCTCCCGGCAATGCCAAATCGTGCGTGCATTCTCAAACAACAATTTTTGCAGAGCGTTGCCTCACCTTGGGAGAAGCTGCTGCCAGATTCTGAGGTAGGTGAGCTTCTAGCGAATGAGA
>ENA-OBIO01000057-OBIO01000057.1-metagenomes-genome-assembly--contig:-NODE-57-length-69185-cov-4.85995_pt1 | contig 69185 bp, 56 predicted proteins | sample MGYA00153383_OBIO01 | MGnify analysis MGYA00153383 | reverse complement strand
AAGTATGTAAGTGGTATGCAAAAGAAAAAAGCACCTACGAATATTACTTCATAAGTGCTTGATTTTAAGCTCCCACTGCTGGACTTGAACCAGCGACCCTCTGATTAACAGTCAGATGCTCTAACCAACTGAGCTAAGTAGGAATCTTCCCCCGATTTCTCGGCGGGATGCAAAAATAGAGATTTTTGTCTCTAAAACAAATATAAATGCAATTATTTTAGCCAATTAAATATTCCCTTTTCTTCTATTCCTAAAAAATAACCATTGGCTCTTTTTTCTAAAGGATAAGTTTTAAGATAATACCCTTCGCCGGTTACGTTTCTACCCGTTTGTATTGAAAATTTATACCGGTGCAGCGGACAAACAATATTACCATTATCATCTACATGTCCATGGCTCAAATTACCGCCGGCATGTGGGCACTTTAATGAAGTGGCGCATAATTGTTGTTTAAAAAAAGAGAGACAAATTTTTTTACCGTTTATTTCCCATTCAGCCAATCCATTATCCGAAAATAAAATATCTTCAAGGCTGTCTGCAATCTTATACCACTTATATTTTCTTTCCATCGAGATAAACGAATTAATAAAAATATTCTGCTTTGTATGGATACCTAACCTGGTACATATCCCTCACTTTATGTAGTATCGTTTGCCTTAATACATCAAAGTTCTTTTTATCAATAGCAGATACAAAAACACAGTTGCCTTTTGTGCTTTCTTCCCAGCGCTCTTTTAACTCCCGCAGAATATCTTTCTTTACATCTTCTTCAAGCCATTCATCGAATGTTACTTCTTCAAACTTATCCATTTTATTAAAAATGGTAATCGTTGGTTTATCTGTACAGCCAAGCTCTGCAAGGGTTTTGTTTACAACTGCAAGTTGTTCTTCGTATTGTGGATGCGCAATATCCACAACATGCAGCAATACATCTGCTTCTCTCACTTCATCTAATGTACTCTTAAAACTTTCCACCAAATGGTGCGGAAGTTTGCGAATAAAACCAACCGTATCGCTTAACAAAAAAGGAGTTTGTTCAAACACACATTTGCGTGTGGTAGTATCAAGTGTTGCAAATAATTTATTCTCTGCAAATACTTCACTCTTGCTTAACCCATTCATAATGGTACTTTTACCAACGTTGGTGTAACCTACCAAAGCAACTCTTATAAATTCGCCACGTTCCTGGCGCTGTGTTTCAGCTTGTCTGTCGTAATCGCCCAGCCTTTTTTTGAGCAGACTTATTTTATCTTTTACAATTCTCCTATCCGTTTCAATCTCTGTTTCACCGGGGCCACGGGTACCAACACCACCGCCCTGTCTTTCCAAATGCTTCCACATACCTTTAAGGCGGGGAAGAATGTATTGATACTGTGCCAACTCTACCTGTGTACGTGCCTGGGCAGTTTTGGCTCTGCTTGCAAAAATGTCAAGTATCAAATCACTTCTGTCAATCGTTCGGATATTTATTTCTTTCTCAATATTTTGTATTTGAGAACCCGTAAGTTCATCATCAAATATAAGCAGCGTAATATTTCCTTTACTTAGAATAAATTTTTTAATTTCTTCAAGTTTACCCTTCCCAACAAAAGATCTTGCATCAGGGTGTTTTAGCCTTTGTGTAAACCTTTTTATAGTTTTTACACCGGCAGTTTCTGCTAAAAATTCCAGCTCATCCAAATATTCAGTTACTTGACTTTCCGTCTGGTCAGGTTGTATTACACCTACTAAAATAGCATGCTCTTCCTGGTTGACTATGTTTTTTTTATCTATCAAATTTTTACTTTTTTTATAAGAATATTTAGTGCGCTAAACATTTCATCATTATTAATCTTTATTTCAGGCTATCCGCTGAAAGTCCGCACTCGTTCCTCGCTTGCGGGCTTTCCGCTTCTGTCCTGCCGCTCTTCAACAATATATCTTTCTTCAACTTTTATTACCCACAAGGTAAACATTTATAGAAAATGCCAACCTTAAAAAGCTGGCATTTTCTATTCCAAATCTTAAATATATTGTACTTTATAACGTGTTTACAGCAAACCTCTCCAATCTATTTCTTCTTACTCATTGCATTTACCCAAGTCTTCATTGTTTCGCAATCTCTGTATTCCGGCTCTATCATAATGTAATAAGAATTTAATCTATTATTAAACCATTTTTCTAACGCATCTTCTTTTTTCCTTTCCAACGCATGCGTAGAAATTTTACTGTAATCATCCTTCATATTTTCTCTGTGCGGTGCCGTTTGTGTTTTGAGATACACAATTCTTACTCCTTTTTTCCCTGATGGATCAGTATATTCGGCAGGTTGTGAAAAACCACCCGGTTTTAAATTTTTAAATAAAGGTATAATTTCTTTATCCATTTGATCGATGGTTAGAAAAGTTCCATTTTGCCCCTGCATCATTCCTGCGGTAAATTTGCTGTTTTCATCATCTGAATATCGGTTTACTGCTGCACCAAAATCAATTGTTCCAGCTATAAGTTTAGCACGAACGGTGTCTAGCTTTTCAAAGCCTTCTTTTAACTCAACTGCAGTAACCTGAGGTATTTTAATAATGTGGCGTACAACAGCATCATTTCCATTTCTGCTAACCAATTGTATTATGTGGTAACCAAATTTACTTTTAAATGGGTTGGAAATCTGTCCTTCTTTTAAGGTAAAAGCTTTTGCCATAAACGTTGGATCAATATCTTTTTGTTCCCTGTTTATTTCCATTTGTCCAAATCTTTCCTTTGCTCCAGGTTCATCTGAATATTGTGCTGCTGCTGCTTTAAAATCTTTTTTGCCACTTTCAATCGCTTTTTTATAGTCAGTCAATTGCTCTTTACAATATTCTTCTGCCTCTCTGCTTGCTTTTGGGAAAGCAATTAATTGTCCTATCTCAACTTCTGTCTCATAAAAGGGTAAACTGTCGGTTGGTATTTTCAAAAAATAATTTCTTACTTCATTCGGTGTAATTCTAATTCCATCTACAATTTTATTACGCATTGCAGTTGCTAATTTTTGGTCTTTAATAGGACCCCGCATATCTTCTTTAAGTTGATAAACTGTCTTGCCTGCAACTTTTTCAAGCTCATCTTTACTACCAAACTGATTTAAATAAGTTCTTATTCTGTTGTCAACATCTCCTTCTACTTCTTCATCTGTTACCGGCAAAGAATCTTTTTCTGCCTGCAATACCAGTGTTTTTGTGCCCATCAAATCCTGTAATACAAAACACTTTCCGTTAGCAGGTACTTCAGCACCCTGGCGTTGCATGTCCAGCAAACGGTCATCAACATCACTTTTTAAAACAATTTTATTTCCTACAATGCCTATTATTTTATCTGCATTTACTTTATTAGGTTGTGCAAAAGCTGCAACCAATAATAAAAATGAACAGCCTGTAAACAGAATTCGTTTTTTCATGTATTTTTTTTATAATCGTACAGATTTCAAAGATAAGGTTGTAGCTATAGATAAGGTTTATAGTGCATTCATTTAACAAAAAATTGCAGCAGGGTTAGTGCTGCAATTATGTAGGCTAATATTTAAAATTCTATTATAATTTTTACAAAGTTCTCTTCACTTCAACTTCTTCAAATGCTTCTACAATATCTCCAACTTTTATATCGTTATAATTTTTAATAACCAAACCACATTCCATACCACTGGTAACTTCTTTCGCATCATCCCTATAACGTTTAAGGCTGGATAGTTCGCCTGTAAATATTACAATATGTTCTCTAACCAAGCGTATGCGGCTGTTTCTGGCCATTTTACCATCTAATACCGTACAACCTGCTACCGTTGCTTTATCAAACTTGTAAGTTTCCCGTATTTCAACATTACCCAATATTTTCTCTTCTACTGTAGGTTCAAGCATACCTTCCATTGCGCTCTTAATCTCTTCGATTGCGTTGTAAATAATAGAGTACATTTTTATTTCAATCGATTCATTTTCAGCTAAACGTGCCGCCTGTATACTTGGACGAACGTTGAAACCAATAATGATTGCATCTGAACCTGCTGCTAAATTTACATCATTTTCTGTGATGGCACCTACAGCTTTGTGTATTACTTTAATTACAATTTCTTCTGTACTTAATTTTTGTAGTGAATCACTTAATGCCTCTACAGAACCATCCACATCACCTTTAAGAATAACGTTCAACTCTTTAAAGTTTCCGAGCGCTAATCGACGGCCGATTTCTTCTAATGTAATATGTTTTCTTGCACGCATTCCCTGTTCACGTAATATTTGTCCACGTTTGTAAGCATTTTCTCTTGCATCACTTTCGTTGGCAAATACTTTGAATGTTTCTCCCGCTTGCGGTGCACCGTTTAATCCTAAAATTAATACCGGGGTAGATGGTGGTGCTTTTTCTGAGCGTACATTTCGTTCATTATACATTGCTTTTACCTTACCGAAAAACTGGCCTGAAACGATCATATCTCCCTGTTTCAAAGTGCCGTTTTGTACAAGTATAGTAGCAACATATCCACGTCCTTTATCCAGAGATGCTTCAATTACTGTACCTGAAGCACCTTTATCTGCATTGGCTTTAAGCTCCAGAATATCTGTCTCCAATAGTATCTTTTCCAATAGCAAATCTATATTCTGCCCTTTTTTAGCACTTATCTCCTGGCTCTGAAACTTTCCACCCCAGCTTTCTACCAATATGTTCATTGCAGAAAGTTGTTGTTTTATTTTTTCGGGATCAGAACCATCTTTATCAACCTTATTAATGGCAAATATCATAGGCACATTTGCAGCCTGAGCATGTGATATAGCCTCTTTTGTTTGTGGCATTACTGCATCATCTGCAGCTACAACTATTACTGCAATATCGGTAACCTTTGCTCCACGGGCACGCATAGCCGTAAATGCTTCGTGGCCCGGCGTATCAAGGAATGTTATTGCTCTTCCGTTTGGAAGGGTTACTTCGTAGGCTCCAATATGTTGTGTAATACCGCCGGCCTCACCTGCAATTACATTTGTGTTTCTTATATAATCAAGTAAAGATGTTTTACCATGATCTACGTGACCCATAATAGTAACAATGGGTGCTCTGTCTTTTAACATAGCCGGATCGTCAACTTCTTTATCAACTTCAAGTTCCGCAGCATCATCAACTCCAATAAATTCTACTTCATAATCAAATTCACTTGCTACCAGTTCAATAACATCAGCTTCTAAACGCTGGTTAATAGATACCATTATACCAAGGTTCATACACTTGCTTATAATGTCTGCAAAACTTACATCCATCAAACCTGCCAGTTCACTTACAGAAATAAATTCTGTAACCTGTAGCTTGTTTCCTTCATCCGGCCTGTTGCTTTGTGCTTCATTAAACAGATCTCTTTTTTCTTTTCTGTATTTTGCTTTTGAACTTTTACCTCTACCACCTGAGCCTGCAAGTTTTGCCTGCGTTTGCTTCAGCTTTTCCTGTATTTCTTTGGCATCAATTATTTTATCTTCTCGGCGTACCGGCGTACCCGTATTTTGGCCAGGACGTTGAAACCTGTTACCACCGCCACCTTGAGGTGGACGAGCTCCTCCCGGACCTGCCGAACCTCCTGTTTGAGGACCTCTGTTAAAACCGCCACCACCTTGTTGTGGACCTCGGTTATCCATCGCAGGTCTTGGACCACGGTTATCTGGTAAAACAACTGTACCTGGTTTTTTCTGAATTGGAATTCTTTTCCGTTTGCTTATATCTTCTCTCTTAGGTCTGGTATCATTGCTTACAGGTAAATTAATTTTACCAAGAATTTTCGGACCTGTAAGCCTTACAGTTTGTATATTTTCAATTATGGGAGTTGCGTCTTTTGCCTCAACTGTTTCTGTAATTTTTGGTATATTAATTACAACAGGTTCAATAACCGGATCAATAAGTTCAACATTTTTCCTTACTTCAAAGGTTTTTGGTATTACTTCAGGTACAGTATCTTCTTTTTTCTTTGGACTTTTTTTAGGACGGGTAGAAGGATCTATTGCATTTAAATCAATTTTAGCTAGCACTTTTGGTCCTTCTAATTCCGGAGCATCAATTTTAGTTAGCGAAGGCTTTTCTGCAACAGCAGGTTCGGGTGTAACTATCTTGGTTTCAGGAATTTTTTCTACGGGTGGTGCAATTGCTGAAATAAACTCTTTAACAGGCATTTCCACAGTTGTAATTTTTAAAACCGGTGCAGCTATATTTTCTGTTTTTTCTTCACCTGCTGTAGGTAAAACCTCTTTTGGTACTTCCTTTAGAGGTTCAACTTCCTTGGGGATTTCCTTTGGTTTTTCTTCTTTCTTTTTAAAGGAAAGATCCTGCTCATCTCTTTTTTTCTTTGGATCCGCTGCATTTGATTTAATCAGCTCAACTTTATCAGCTTTTTCTTTGGCTGATTTATCCTGCTGGTACTCGGTTTGTAGCACACGGTACATTTCATCTGAAAGTTTTGATGTAGCTTTTAGATCATCGCTACCGCTTAAACTTTTTGATACAAGAAAGTCTATTAAGGTGTTTGCACCTATATTAAACTCTTTGGCGGCTGCCATCAGCCTCGGTGTATTTAATTCTGACATTCTTACTTTTTGTTGTCTCACTATTTTTGGTGAAACAAAATTTTCTATTGTTTATATTTCTGTTCAATTCATACTTCCAGTTTTATTCTTTTTCGAATTCCTCCTTCAAGATTTTTTTAAGGTCAGCAATTGTTTCTTTTTCAAGATCTGTTCTTCTTTCAAGTTCTTCATCTGTAAGATTTAATACCGAACGGGCTGTATCGCAACCAACTTTTTTAAGCGCTTCAATTACCCATGCTTCAATTTCATCTGAGAATTCTTCCAAATCAATATCGAAGTCATCTTCTTCCTCATTATCTCTGAAAACATCAATATTATAACCTGTAAGTTCGCATGCAAGTTTAATATTTACACCACGACGGCCAATCGCAAGAGATACCTGATCTGGCTTTAAATAAACCTTCGCATGCATTTTTTCATTATCAAGATCTATGCTGGTAATTTTTGCAGGAGTTAAAGAGCGTTGGATAAGCAATTGTGTGTTGGCTGTCCAGTTTATAACATCAATATTTTCATTTTTTAATTCTCTCACAATTCCATGAATTCTGCTTCCCTTCATACCAACACAAGCCCCGACAGGATCAATGCGGTCATCATAACTTTCAACAGCAACTTTAGCACGTTCACCCGGGTCACGTACAATCTTCTTAACAACAATCAGACCGTCAAATATTTCAGGCACCTCAATTTCTAAAAGTTTTTCAAGAAAGACCGGGCTTGTACGGGAAAGTATGATAATTGCCTGGCTGTTTTTAAGTTCAACTTTTTTTACAACGGCACGTACAGTTTCCCCTTTTTTAAAATAATCAGCATTTATCTGTTCAGATTTAGGTAACAACATCTCGTTGCCGTCTTCATCTAAGATCAAGACTTCTTTTTTCCACACCTGGTGTACTTCGCCGCTCACAATTTCGCCAACTCGTTCTTCGTATTTTTTTATTAAAATATTTTTCTTTAAATCGCCAATGCGTGCTGCCAGCGTTTGCTTACCTGCCAAAATAGCACGACGGCCAAACTCTTTTTGTATATCTACTTCTTCATATAATTCTTCACCTACCGTATAATCAGGCTCTATTAAAATTGCGTTTTTAAGTTCTATTTCGGTAAGGGAATTGTAAAGATCATCATCATCTACAATAGTACGACGCCGAAATATTTCCAAATCTCCCTTTTGATCGTTTACAATAACATCGAAATTATCATCGCTGCCGTATTTTTTACGGATCAGTGTTTTAAAAACATCTTCCATCACTTTCATAAGTGTGGGACGATCAATATTTTCTGCTTCTTTAAATTCCTGAAAGGATTCTATTAAATTGATACTTGCCATATTCCTTGCCTGCTATTGTTTATTGCCCCGCATGCATTGAGGTTTTATTATTAAAATTTTATCTGTACAACTGTTTGTTTAATATCAGTAAACAATACAGGAAGTTTTGTATTTACTGCTTTTTTGTTTTTGCCTTCTGTAAATTCAATTATAATACCTTCTTCATTTGCCTCCAGCAGTATACCTTCTTTTATTGTATCATCATTTAATGTAACCTCTACTGATCTGCCAATGTTTTTAACATATTGGCGAAGCATTTTGAGTGGTTCATCTATACCCGGACTTGATACTTCGAGTGAAAAATCTCCTTCAGGATAAAACCCCATTTCTTCTACCTGTTTATAAAGTCTGCGATTAATTTTTATGCATTTTTCTATTCCAAGTCCACTATCGGCATCCAAAAAAATTTTTATATTATTTGTGGGCTTAACTTTCATATCAACAAAAAAGATATCATCAAAAAGAAGGGTTAATAAAATTCTTTTTACCGTTTCTGCATTAGTTTCTGTTGCCATATTGTTTTATAAAAGAAGAAGGGAACCAGCGGTTCCCTTCTTTTCTGATTCTTTGTCTACGGCAAATATACAAATGATACTTTTATCTACCAAAATATAGAATAGGACCTCCTGTAAAAAATTTAACAAGAATATATTAAAGAGCGCAATAACTTTACCATATGAACATTTTTAAACTAGTAGGCGAATTAGTAGTTATATATATCCTATACAAAGTCATTTTCAGCTTTATAATTCCGCTATATAAAGCAGGCACTCAAATGAAAAGTAAAATGACTGACATGCAGCAGCGTATGCAACAACAACAGCAGGCTCAGGCAGAACAGCAAAGACAACAAAATTATCCACCTCATGCACCAAAAGCTACCGAGCAAATTTCGAAAGATGATTATATAGATTATGAGGAAGTAAAATAGTAATCAATAATTAATAGTTATATCATTATTATAATTTGGAATGCAAATAATAGAATCATAGGTAGTATTAGTTACAGATACATTGTGTTTTTTATTTTTAGGAATTTTAGTGTAAAGATTTGCAACAGTCAATAATGTAATAGATGTATCTGAAAATGATTGTTGCATATTTCTGCTAAAAAAATTATTTGAGAAAATTAAACTATCTATTCCTGGGGATTATTGTTTTTTATTGAATATCCGGTAAAAAAAAGGAGAAAACTATCTGTCTGAATTCGGTGAAAATTAATTTTAAGGGTTGTTTCCTGCAAATATTTTATTTCAATATGTTGGTAGGTTTCTGGCTTTTGTGGGTTTGCCCAGATTGGACTTCTAAAATAATAGCCAACAACCTGGTCAGGACTAACTTTTGTTTCATAATTATTTAAAGAAGAGTTTATTGAAATTGGAATTTCAAAATAACCATTTTAATCTGTCATTCCACCTGCAGTTGCACTTTGATCTAATACGCATAAATAACAACCAGTGTTAGAAGGCAATTACCATGAAACTGTTATATTGATACCAGATATACCTGTATTTGTAATAGCATTGAATGCCCTTCCTTTAATTTTTTTACATTTACCAATACAATTTCCATCTTTTTCTTTTTTGCAAAAACAAAAAACTTTTATAAATAAAACCAGTATTATTAAGAATGATTTAGAATTTTTCATGATGTATAATTTTATGTAATAAAATTATATTCATGTGTATCCAACACATCTTGACAAATGTCAAGAAATAAAAAAAATCTTTTTTGAGCTCCCACACTTCTTTTAAATGGACGTTTTTACACATTGGGTTAAAAAATCTTCCTCGACATTTGCAGAAATGCCAATCCCATCAGGCAACATCACGTTATAGCCATTGTAAGTAACACCGCCAATTACAGGATCAATCTTGTGTCCGAGCATACAAGTATCCATATCATAAAAAATAATTTGGGGGTTTGCTGCGGAAAAATGTGCAAATGCAGTTAGCGCTACTCGACTTTCCAGCATGCCGCCCATCATACAGGGAATATTGTATTGTTTAGCTACTTCAATAATTTTTAAAGCTTCATGTATGCCGCCACTTTTAGCAAATTTTATATTAATGTAATGACAGGCCTTGTTGGTTATTAGATTTATAGCATCGTGGTGATTGTAAACACTTTCATCTGCCATAATTTTTATAGGTGATGAGACCATTAGTTCTGGTAATAAAGAATCGTTGAATGTTCGCATGGGTTGCTCGCAAAACTCAATATTAAATTCTCCTAATTGTATCAATGCATTTTTTGCATCTTCAAAACTCCAACCCTGGTTTGCATCAATTCTAATTTTACAATTTTGGCCAACGGCCGCTCTTATTGCTTTTATTCGTAACACATCGTCGGTTGCATTTTTACCGAGTTTGATTTTTAAAATAGTTGCATTGTTTTCTATAAATGCTTTTGCCTGTGCCGCCATAGTTTCTGGAGTGCCAATGCCAACTGTAATATCCGTCAGCATTTCTTTTTTCGTTCCTCCTAAAAATTGGTACAAAGGCTGCCCCGCATGTTGTGCAGCAATATCATATAATGCCATATCAAAAGCACTTTTAATAGTACTGTTACCAACAGCAAATGAATGCAGGTCGTTTAAACGTTCTTCAATATTTAAGGCATCTTTTCCTTTCCACAACGCTGCAAAATCTTTTGCCATTTCATAACAGGTATTTTGTGTTTCTCCTACAATCATAGGAAAAGCAGAACACTCTCCAATACCGATCACTGATGAGTCTGTAAAAACTTTTATCAATGTATTTTGTGCAAAATGCATTGTACCGGTTGCAATGGTAAACGGATGCATTGGTATGCTGTATTTGTAAATGTTAATTTTCTCGATAATCATTCAGGTAAATTAAGTATGTTTTTAGAACTTTTGTTGGTTAGAATAACCGTAATCTAAAAATTATAATTTTCACTTTAATCCTTAAAATTTTTGCAGTAACTAAAAATTATTTTGGTTACACAGTACAAAGCTCCGGTAAATTAAGTTTTACCAATAAAAATTAATACATACTTTTACGTTACAAATGAAAACGTCAACAAGATATATTGCATTCTGTTATAACTACTATTTTGCAGGTAGTATGGGATGCTTTATGTAGATTTAAAAAAAGTAATTAAATTAAAACATAAAATAGTCCCGGCTAACAAGTCGGGACTTTTACATTTAAAAAATGGCTACAAAAGTTTCAATACAAGGATACGAAGGGAGTTTTCATCAATCTGCAGCACAAACCTTTTTTGGTAAAAATGTGGAAGTAATTTGTTGTGCAACTTTTAGAGACGTAGTTAAAATTGCTGCCGATAAAAATAAAAGTGATGGAGGTGTGATGGCTATTGAAAATTCTATTGCAGGCAGCATTTTACCAAACTATAATTTATTGCAAAATAGCAAGCTGGAAATAGTGGGAGAAGTTTATTTAAAAATCAAGCAAAATTTATTGGTAAACAAGGGTGTAAAATTAGAAGATATAAAAGAGGTGCATAGTCACCAAATGGCACTTTTGCAATGTATAGATTATTTAGAAAAATACGGTTGGAAATTGGTTGAAACAGAAGATACGGCTTTAAGTGCAAAATATATTCATCAACATAAAAACAAACATACGGCGGCTGTAGCAAGTAAACTTGCAGCGGATTTGTACAATCTGGATGTAATTGCGCCTGGAATTGAAACTGCAAAAAATAACTATACCCGATTTCTAATTTTACAAAAAGCCGGAACAATTGATATTATTAAAGATGCAAATAAAGCTTCTGTAAATTTTCATACAGACCACTCAAAAGGCAGTTTGGCAAAAGTTTTAAACGTTATTGCAGCAGCAGGCATTAACCTGAGTAAGCTGCAAAGTTTCCCTATACCGGGAAGTAAATTTAAATATGCTTTTCACGCAGATCTGGAATTTACATCGCATAATATATTTAAGGAAACCATCAATAAAATAAAAGCAATTACCGCATCAGTAAAAGTTTATGGTGTGTATAAAAATGGAAATCTGTAAATTATTTTAAAGAGCAAGCATTCATCAAGAATTATAATATGATTATGGACATACAAACTGCAGAACGACTTTCAAGCGTAAATGAATATTACTTTTCTCAAAAACTGCGGGAGATTGAAGGATTAAATCAACAGGGAAAAAATATTATCAACCTTGGTATTGGCAGTCCCGATTTACCGCCGCATCCATCCGTTATTAAAACATTACAGGAAGAAGCTGCAAAAGAAAATACACATGCCTATCAATCGTACAAAGGCTCCCCCATACTTCGCAATGCAGTAGCAGCATGGTTTAAAGAGTGGTACGGGGTAGATGTTGATGCTGCTACAGAAATACTTCCGTTGATAGGAAGTAAAGAAGGCATCATGCATATTTGTATGACTTATTTAAATATAGGAGATGAAGCGCTAATACCAAACCCGGGTTATCCAACATACAAAACAGCCGTTACCTTAGCTGGAGGAAATTGTATAAATTATGATTTAACAGAAGAGCAAAACTGGCTGCCTGATTTTGCAGCGCTCGAACAAATGGATTTATCAAAATTAAAATTGTGGTTTGTAAATTATCCGCATATGCCCACCGGTAAACTTCCAACAAAAGATATTTTTGAAAGAATAATAGCATTTGCAAAAGCACATAATATTCTGGTTGTGCATGATAATCCTTACAGTTTTATTTTAAACGAGATGCCCATGAGCATATTAAGTGTTGATGGTGCAATAGAAGTGGCTGTTGAATTAAATTCACTCAGCAAAAGCCAGAATATGGCGGGCTGGCGGGTAGGAATATTGTGCGGTGCAAAAGACAGAATTGATGAAGTACTTCGGTTTAAGAGTAATATGGACAGCGGCATGTTTTTACCCGTACAACTGGCCGCTGCAAAGGCTTTGTGCCTTGGTAAAGAATGGTATGACAGTATAAATAAAATTTACAAGGAGCGAAAAGAAAAGGCATTGCAATTGCTTGATCTTTTAAAATGTACTTACGACGGGGCACAGGTGGGAATGTTTGTGTGGGCTAAAGTTCCTTCAGCATTTAAAGATGGTTTTGTATTAAGCGATGAGGTATTATACAATGCAAATGTTTTTATAACACCCGGTGGTATATTTGGCAGTAACGGGAACAATTATGTACGCATAAGTTTGTGTGCACCCATTAATAAATTTGAAGAAGCCATTGCCAGAATTAAAAACAGCAGACAATGATAATTGAAAATATTACCATAATAGGAGTTGGGTTAATTGGAGGATCATTTGCACTGGCTGTGAAAGAACAGCAGCTTACCAAAAATATTATTGGTGTAGATACAAGTGAAATGAATATAGAAAAAGCACTGGCTCTTGGCTTAATTGATGAAGCACTTTCGCTGGAAGACGCAGTAAAAAAAAGTGACTTTATTTTTTTAGCAATACCTGTAGATGCTACTGTTACGGTTGTAGAAAAATTGATGGAATTTGTTACAGCTAACCATGTTATTGCTGATGCAGGTTCTACAAAACTCGCCTTGTGCAATATGCTTAAAGACCATCCTTTAAGAAGCAGATTTGTTGCTACACATCCCATGTGGGGAACAGAGCACAGTGGCCCTGAAGCTGCAATTAATGGTGCATTTGCAGGAAAAGCATGTGTAATATGCGACAAGGAAAATTCTGCACAAGATGCATTGGAGACAATGGAATTTATTTATAAAAAAATAGGAATGCACCTTGTTTATATGGATGCCCAGGCACACGATTTACATGCTGCTTATGTAAGTCACATATCGCACATTACAAGTTTTGCATTGGCGAATACAGTTTTAGAAAAGGAGCGGGAAGATGATGCTATTTTTGAACTGGCAAGCGGTGGTTTTGAAAGTACGGTAAGACTTGCAAAAAGTAATGCCGCCATGTGGGTGCCTATTTTTAAACAGAATAAAGAAAATATTTTGGATGTTTTAAACGAACATATTATGCAGTTAAAAAAATTTAAAAGCTGTCTGGAAAAAGAAAACTATAATTACCTGCAGGAATTAATTGAGGATGCGAATAAAATAAGTAGGATCATAAAATAGGCAGGAATTTAAAGGAGTAGGAAAGGCTAGGATGGAAAAGAGAAAAGGAGGAAAAAAGAAGGTCAAATTGAAATTAATTTAAAAAAATGAGGGAATAAATAGAACAACATAATTTAAAAAACAAAAAGAATGAGAATAGTACAATTCTCTTTTTCTCTTTCGAACTCTTAGAAAAAAAATAATATGAAAGAAAAAGTACAGGAACTCTGGGCAAAAAGACCTTTGATAATTTCAGGACCCTGCAGTGCAGAAACGGAAGAGCAGATGATAGAAACTGCCGTTCAGTTGGCTGCAACGGGCAAAATAGATATGTTGCGTGCAGGTATCTGGAAACCCCGTACAAGACCGGGTATGTTTGAAGGTGTAGGCGTAAAAGGCCTGCCATGGCTTGCGCAGGCAAAAAAAATAACAGGCCTGCCTACAACTGTAGAAGTTGCTACAGCAAAGCAGGTGGAAGATGCTTTAAGTTTTGATGTTGACGTTGTATGGATTGGTGCAAGAACAACCGTAAACCCTTTTAGTGTGCAGGAAGTTGCCGATGCATTAAGAGGCGTTGACATTCCTGTACTTATAAAAAACCCTATTAATCCTGATATTGAATTGTGGATGGGCGCCGTAGAGCGCATTGAAAAGGCAGGCATAAAACAGGTAGGATTAATACATCGTGGCTTTAGCTCTTATGGCAATACTGAATATAGGAATGCCCCTATGTGGCATTTGGCTATTGAAATGAAACGACGCAATCCAGGTATGCTATTGATATGCGATCCCTCTCACATTAGTGGTAGAAGAGATATTTTACAGGCTGTTTCTCAGCAGGCAATTAATTTAGATTATGATGGACTGATGATTGAAAGCCACATTGATCCTGATGCTGCATGGAGTGATGCAAAACAACAGATCACACCGGCTGTGCTTGCAGAATTATTAGATGCTATCGAATGGAGAAAAGAAGATACAAACTCGCCGGAATTTCATGCTGCGTTAGAAAAACTTCGCCAACAGATAAATCATTTAGATGATGAATTGATGCAGATCATAAGCCAGCGTATGAAAGTTGCAGAGCAGATTGGTCAATACAAAAAAGAAAATAACATCACCATTTTACAGACAAACAGGTGGAATGAAATTTTAGAAAGGGCTTATCAAAAAGGAGAATCTTTAAAACTTAGCAGAGAATTTATGACTAAATATTACGATGCGGTACACATGGAAAGCATTACCCATCAAAATAAAATTATGAACAGCTAACTCAGTTATTATATCATTTAATTCTCAACAAGTGTTTCTTTAAATACATCTCCATTTTGTACGAGCAAGGTGCCTTGTGTATAATTTTCATTGTGTTGTGTTACATCTAAGCCAAGCAGTTCATCCTGCTTGGTTACTCTTATTGGTAAAATAAAATTGATGAATTTAAATATGGCAAATGATACCGTAAAGCTGTAGGCAACTACAATTGCCAGTCCTTTTAACTGTATAAAAAAGAAAGTTGGGTTGCCGTAAAAAAGTCCGTCAGCACCCCCTGCATTTACTGTTTTGGTAGCAAATACCCCTGTCAATATCATGCCCACCATACCACCAATTCCATGACATGGAAAAACATCCAGAGTATCATCTAAACTTGACTTTGATTTGTAATGAACTGCAATATTTGAAATAATAGCAGCAATAAAGCCAATAAAAATACTTTGTGGAATAGCTACAAAGCCTGCGCCGGGTGTTATTGCTACAAGCCCAACAATTGCTCCAATACAAAAGCCAAGTACAGATGGTTTTTTACCTTTTAAAACATCAAAAAACATCCAGCTTAATCCCGCTGAAGCAGCTGCTGTATTGGTAGTTGCAAAAGCAGATACGGCAAGCATATTTGCACCAAGCGCAGAGCCTGCATTAAAACCAAACCACCCAAACCACAACAGTCCGGTTCCAATTAATACATAAGGGATATTTGCAGGAGGAATTTCTTTATTTTCTAAATGCGATTGCCGTCTTTTTAAAACCAAAGCACCGGCAAGTGCAGCACAACCGGCAGATATATGCACAACTGTGCCACCTGCAAAATCTAATACACCCATTGAATTCAAAAATCCTTTTGGATGCCAGGTCCAGTGCGCCAATGGTGCATATACAAACAGGCTAAACAGAACAATAAATAAAATATAGGCTGAAAACTTTATTCGCTCTGCCACTGCACCCACTACAAGACCGGGAGTTATAATAGCAAACATTAGCTGAAACATTGCAAAGAGTAAAAGTGGTATGGTTAAAGCCGGACCGCCCTGCAAAGAAGCCGCACCGCTGCTTACATTTTTAAAAAATAAATGGGTAAACGGATTCCCTATAAAACCACCAATACTCTCACCAAAACAAAGACTATAACCAACCGTTATCCAAAGCACACTTACAACACCCGCCGCCACCACACTTTTTATCATGGTACTTATTACATTTTTTCTGTGAACCATACCACCATAAAAAAATGCCAGACCGGGGGTCATTAAAAAAACCAATGCGGTTGCAACTATAATAAATGCTGTATCAGCTGAATTAACACCTGCATCTTTTAAATTGGATATTGATGGGATGAAAACAGCTGCACAGGCAATGACAGCAAGTACTAAAAAAGGAATAAGTCTACTAATAGTAATATATTTCATTTTATAATATAGTAATTACAAATGCATATTACTAAAATTTAGTGATAATTGTAATAATTATAATTAAATTTTTGATCAGAGATAAATATTAATTAATATTATTAAAATAAAATACAAATTATATAAATAAATATACTTAACCTGTATTTTAAAACTTTTCATAATCCAATCCCTCAATTGTTTCCGAATCCAATAGTAAGTGTGTTTTAAAACCCAAATAGGCTGCAGTTTCTATGTTATTTTCAAGATCATCAATAAATAAAGTTTCCTGCGGTTCAATGCCTGCATCTTTTGTTATAAATTCAAATATATCTGCATTGGGTTTTCTTAAATTTATTTTTTGTGAATAATAAGCCTTTGTAAAAAGATCGTCAATACTCTCTTTACCTGTTGCTTGTTTCAGCAAATTATTTACTGCACTAAGATGAATATCATTTGTATTGCTCAGCAGGTAAAGTTTGTATTTCTTTGCAAGTGTTTTTAAAAATGAAAGACTATCCAATCTCCAATGCAATAACATACTGTTCCATGCTGTGGTAATTTGATTTTCATCAATTAAACCTGTGTGAGAAGAAATCATTTTTTTATAAAATTCCTCCGTAGTTATTTTACCTGTTTCCAGTTTCTCAAAAAGATCATCTGCGGTAAACTGAGAATACATTTCTGAAAAATTATTATATCCTAAAGCTTCAAATGCATCTTCCGTTTTTTTGTAATCAATACTAAACAGCACATTGCCCATATCAAACAAAATATTCTTAAGCGGTTTATTCATTCGGCAAAAGTATTTAAAAAACAACAGCTGCAAATGCCACTATTAATACGGGCAAATGCAGCTGAATATTATTTTTGTGAAATCATAATAATTTAAAATCTGCTTCTTTTACATCCTTACTACTGCCACCAATAAAGAGTTTAAAGTCTCCGGGTTCTGCAACAAACTTTAAAGCAGCATTGTAAAATTTTAAATCTTCTACAGAAATATTAAAACTTATTTCTTTTGATTCTCCCGCCTTTAAAAATATTTTTTGAAAGCCCTTTAATTCTTTTACGGGCCTTGTAACGCTGCCTACTAATTGTTGTGTATATAATTGCACTACTTCGCTGCCATCTTTTGTACCGGTATTTTTTAAATTAACAGTTGCCTTTATAGAACCTGTTTTATTTAAGTTTGTTGAGGATAGTTTTACATCGCTGTAACTAAATGTTGTATAGCTTAAGCCGTAACCAAAAGGGTATAACGGATCATTGGAAACATCCAGATAATTAGAACGGAATTTTTGAAACCATTTTCCCTCGGGCAGTGGACGACCGGTATTTTTATGTGCGTAGTAAATAGGAACCTGCCCTACATTCTGCGGAAAAGAAGTTGTTAATTTTCCGGATGGATTTACATCGCCAAACAATACATCTGCAATGGCATTGCCTGCTTCTGAACCCCCAAACCACACATTTAAAATAGCTGTTACATTTTTATTTTCTTCCGTTAAAACCATTGGTCTGCCAGCAAATAAAACAAGTATAACTGGCTTGCCGGTTTTTAACAAGGCATTCAATAAATCTTTTTGTGTTTGTGGTATTTCTAAATTTGTTCTGCTTGCGCTTTCGCCACTCATTTCGGCTGCTTCGCCAAGTGTTGCAACAATTACATCACTTTCGTTGGCAATGGCCAGGGCTTCATCAAGCAGTTGTTTGGTGGTTCTGTTATCACGCCCAAGTGTTTTTCCAAATAATGTTGATCTTTCTTCAAAAGCAGCTTCTTCAAAAAGATTAGATCCTTTGGCATATAAAATTTTTGCATTTGAGCCTACAGCTTTTTGCAAACCCTCTTTTACAGTTACAGCAGTTTTAAAATCTGTAGCTACACTCCATGTACCTGGCATGTTTTCTTTGTTATCGCCCAGCGGACCAATAACAGCGATGGTTTTAGCTTTTGCTATTGGCAAAATATTGTTGCTGTTTTTAAGCAATACAAAACTTTCAGCAGCAGTTTTTCTGGCAGCTAAAATATTTGCAGGCGTGCCAATTTCGGTTTTACTTCTTTCAGGATTGCAGTAACGGTATGGATCCGTGAACAAACCAAGTTTGTATTTTGCTTCTAAAATTCTTCTGCATGCATCATCAATTTGTTTAAGCGTAACCTTTTTTTGCTGCAGCGATTTGCCAAGTGTTGATAAAAACCCTTCGCCTACCATATCCATATCAATGCCTGCATTTAAAGCCAATGCAGATACCTTCTGAATGTCTCCCATGCCATGTGCGGTCATTTCGTTTATGCCAGTATAATCTGTTACCACAAAGCCTTTAAAGCCCCACTGGTTGCGCAATACATCCGTCATTAACCATTTATTTCCTGTAGCTGGAATTCCATCTACTTCATTAAAAGAAGCCATTATACTTCCTGAACCAGCATCAATTGCAGCTTTATAAGGAGGAAAATATTCGTTGTACATTCTTATTCTGCTCATGTCCGTGGTGTTGTAATCTCTGCCTGCTTCTGCAGCACCATACAATGCATAATGTTTTACACAGGCCATAATATTATCCTGTCGGGATAAATCTCCCTGATAACCTTTTACCATTGCTTTTGCAATGGCAGAACCCAGGTAAGGATCTTCGCCGCTACCTTCTGCAATTCTTCCCCATCGGGCATCACGGGCAATATCTACCATTGGGCTAAACGTCCAGCAAATACCATCTGCACTGCTTTCCATGGCGGCAATTCTTGCGCTCTGTTCTATCATCTGCATATTCCATGTGCAGGATAATGCAAGTGGAATTGGAAACTCCGTCTGGTAACCGTGAATAACATCCATACCAAAAAGTAACGGTATTTTTAAGCGGCTGTTTTCTACTGCAATTTTTTGGACTGCTCTAATTTTATCCACGCCCTTTATGTTAAAAAGGCCACCTACTTTTCCCTGTTTTATTTTTCCTGCAATGTCTGAGTTACCGGCCTGTCCCGTTACAATATCTCCTGATCCAGGTAAATTTAACTGCCCAATTTTTTCATCCAGTGTCATCTTTTTCATGAGTACATCTATGAAAATATTCATAGATGTTTTTGAAGTTTGCGCAGTTGCATCAATAGTAATGATGAGCAAAAAAGCCATCATCATTTTAGTTATCATTTTCATGGTTTCATTTTAATATGCTATTCAACATTTACATTGTTAAGCGTTTTCTGCAAAATATCAAACGCTCAAATATTATCTAATAGTTCAAATCGTTTTTTTTATTTGTGATTGCTAAACATCCATTCCATAAAATTATTTTCTGCAAAGGCACTGTCCCAGCTGTTGTGGTTTGCGTTGGGGTAGATTGTCAACTTTGCCGCACCACCTTCATTTAATATTGCCGCAGCCATATCTTTACTGTACTGAGGGTTTACCACATCGTCTTTTTCTCCATGAAAAATCCACCATTTAGTTTTTAAAAGATCTTTTGCAATTGCAGTATTTGCCCCGCCACAAATAGGCATGGCAGCGGCAAATAAATTCGGTTTTCTGTGCACTATTTCAAACGCTCCCATGCCGCCCATAGATAAACCGGTTATGTATATTTTTTTATTTTGAATAGAATATTTGTGCCTCAAATCATCCATTAAATGCATCAGTAAATTCATGGCAACTGTTGGTTTGCTGCCGGTAAAGAATTGAAACGTTCTTTTACCGGTTACCGCATCATTTACAATATTTACATTGCTCCAGTAACTGTTATCGCTGCATTGAGGAAAAATTACAATTGCTGTATATTTTTTACGAATGCTGTCACGCAAAAATAATTCTGCACCATGCGTTAACTGTTTTTCATTATCGTTCCCACGCTCGCCGGAGCCATGCAAAAAAATAATTAAAGGGTATTTATTTTTAGGATCATAATTTTCAGGCAGCAATATTCTGTAAGGAAGCGTATCTGTTCTTTCTATAAATAATTGTTTTACAAATAAACTGTTGCCCTGCGAATAACTTGTGCTATAATTCATTGCAGTCACCAGAAATAAAAAGATCAGTTTCATTATAAAAATTTATTGCGGTTTATTAATAACTAAAATTCAATTTCTTTAAGCCTCTTTGTATTTCGGGGCAACTCATAAATAACTTCCACATTAATCCTGTTCTATAATTTTCTATCATTACAATTATTGGACCTTGGTCTATTGCCAAATGGCTTTTGGCGTACCAGTTTTTTGTTTCATTAAATCCGTCAACAAAACCATAGTTGCTCCATATTTTATCGCCAAGGTCGTAATAAAAATGTTTTAAAGCCTTCATTGAATATTCAGGCGTGAAGGGGAATCCAGAAAGCGCAGCGGTGGGCGCAATTGTGCCCGCATCATTTTCAGGTGAATAAGCATCATAACCGTTATAGGTATCTCCAGCAGTTAGTCCCCAACAATTTTCACCATAGCCAATAAACTTTTTGGGATTTTCAACGCAGTAATCATGATTTATTAGGGTGTGATTTTTATTCTGTAACCAGTAGTCTGCATAATTATCTTTGAGATTAGTTGGGTTTAAACCTAAAAAAGAATACTGTGAAAAAAACAGCGGTCCACCATAATCAAAACCCAATGGCAACAGATGTCCATAAAATGATTTACCATTTTTAAAGAAATTACTTTGTACCCATCCTTTATGATATACATTGGCCGTAACAGGAAAATTATCACCGCTGGCTGCAAGCACGTAGGTTATTAAACATTCATTAAAACCACGTATTGCAAAGTTCATTGACCAGCCGTTGTTTGGGCTCCAGTGCCAGTACAAAACATCTTCACCACCCTTAGTAAACCAGTTCCATTCCACATCATTCCACAAACCGTTAATGCGGTTGCGCAATTCATTTTCTACATTGCTGTTGTTGTTGAAATATTGACGGGCGCACAACAGCCCCTGCATTAAATAAGAAGTTTCTACAAGGTCTGCACCATCGTCTTTTCTACTGAAGGGAATTGTTGTGCCGGTAGCACCATTTAGCCAATGTGGGAATACGCCATGATAAGCATTTGCCTTTCCTAAAAACTTTACCATCTTTAATAGAAACTTAGCTGCAGTATCTCTGTTAATCCATTTTCTATCTGCCGCCACTAAAACACTCATCACACCAAACCCTGTACCACCAGTGGTTACCACTTCATCACCATAATCGTAAGCAGCATTACTGCGCTCTCTGCTCATGCCACTTACCGGGTGTGCAAAAGCCCAAAAATAATTGAAGGTTTGCTTTTGCACCAGTTCAAGTAATGCAGTATCTGAAAGATTTTTGGAACGAATAACAGGGTTAAATGCAACATTTATTTGAGACTCTGCTAAATTAAATGATGATGAAAATAAAAGGACGATAAATATTTTAAACCAAGATCCTTTCATTTTAATATTTTTTGCAATTGTGAAATAGAAACAGCAAATCTGAGATTATTATTTTATAAAATTTAAGTATTTCTTAATTATATAAACCTGGGTTTTTAGCCGCAGATTCGCAGATAAAAAATAAAATTCTAATACTGTGTTTTTAAAGGCAAGTTCGCATATTATAAAAACATAATAACTTTTTAAAATTACTCTTTTGTATTCTAAAGACTTTTCTGAAAAATTTAATATTAATCCAACCTGTAATTTTGAAATGGTTAAATAATTTATGACTTGCGCATAATGCTTCTCAATAATTGTGGATGAACATTTCACTTCTAAAATTATCTCGTTTTCAACAACAAAATCTGCATAAAATTTATTGGGCAATATTTTTTCTTGTACTGTATTAAAAATTCTTTTACCCTTTCAAAAGAAATGCTCTTTTTATTCAACTCATACTCTATGCATCCTTATAAACTATCTCTGAAAATCCTTTCCCCAATACCCTGTGCACTTCCGTTCCTACTCCAATTATTTTGTAGGTTTCTTTTGTAAGGATATTCTTCTTCATCAAATGATATATTTATATAACAGTTTGAAACTTGTGGTTTTATTTTTGATAATTAATAAATAATCTGCGAATCTGCGGCTAATGTTTTGTCTTAATACTATTATCTGAATAGTTTGAATTTACAAATACGGCGCACTAAAACCTAAAGCCAACATCGCTGATTTTACTTCTGGGGCACTCGTAAACAAATTCCACATTAATCCACTTCTGTAGTTCTCAATATTTACTATAATTGGACCTTGGTCTATTGCCAAAAAAGAATCTGCAAACCATGGATCATCCAGTTTAAATGCATCAACAAAACCATATTGTTTCCAAATTTTATCTCCCAAAACATAATAGAAAAACTTTAATACTTTCATAGATTCCGTTGGCGTGTATGGAAAAGAAGCAAGTGCTGCAGTTGGTGCAATAACACCTACATCGTTGGTGGGTGAGCTTGCCGTGTAACCACCGTTGGGAATATCAGATGCAGTAAGTCCCCAGCATGAATCGCTGTAGCCATAATAATTTTGCGGATTTGATTTGCAGTAATTGTAATTGATAAGTGTGTGGTTTTTTGTTTGCGTGGTATAGTTTGCATAAGTATCTAGGAGCCCCTTAGGGTTAATGCCTAAAAAAGAATAATGTTCAAAAAATAACGGGCCGCCAAGGTTTGGGCCAAGTGGTAATGGTAAACCAAAATAAGTGTTGCCGTTTGTAAAAGGTGCTGTGCCGTTAGACGCCCATCCGTTTGTATAAACACTTGTAGGTATGCTGTGGGTTGAGGAAGATTTTGCAAGAATGTAAGTCATCAGTGTTTCGTTCCAACCTTTTATTTGTTGGTTTATTACAAATCCGTAATTCGGACTCCAATGCCAGGTCAATACATTTTGAGAACCCTGCCTAAACCAGTCCCATTCAATTCTGTTGATGATAAAATTTATGTCTGTACGTAAAGCTGTTTCTGCAGCGTCAGTTCCATTAAAATATTGCCTTGCACAGATCAACCCTTCAGCAAGAAAACCAGTTTCTACCAAATCGGCACCATTGTCATTTGCACTAAATGGTATTACGGCACCGGTTGCACCATTAAGCCAATGTGGGTATGCGCCGTGAAATGTCTGAGCTGTATTTCTTAAAAAGCCAACCATAGTTTGTATGCGTGAAAGTCCCTGCGACCTTGTTATAAAATTTCTGCTTACACCGGTAATCATTGCCATTACGCCAAAACCAGAACCGCCGGAAGTTACCAAATCACCTGATGTATTTCTTTCCCTTGCAAGCCCGCTGATTGGGTGACCAAAATCATAAAAATAGGTAAGTGTCTGTTGTTGTACAAGATCAAGTAATGCATTATCTGATATGGCTGCAAATTTTCTTGATGAATCCAGACTTGTATAAAATCCTATTTCATTGCCTGAACTTAAAGCAGTATTTTTTGCGGACAGTAAACCTGCATCAACTCTAATTTTATAGCGGGTTAAAAATTGCAAATCACTTTGCGGCGATAACACAATTGAACTGTCGCCATTATCAAAATTTACTGTAGCAGTAATTGGTGTTCCGCTAATACTTGTTAAACTTACTTTTTGAGCAGCAGATGCTCTGCTTATCGGTACTGAAAATTTTATTCTTACCGTAGGGTTACGTGATACATTTTTAAAAGGTAAAATAGCAGTGCCATTTATGGAGGTTGATACATAACTAAAACTTTCTGAAACACCAGGCGGTGGTGGCGGAGGATTTACTGTGCTTGTAGTTTCGGCTTTTTTACATGAAAAAACCATTAATAGAGGAAGGCAAACAATCAGATACTTCATTTGGAAATTTACAATATTTATGTCAAAAAAAATGCCGCAATTATTTGCAGCATTTCAAAATTATATATTTAAAATTTGTTTATCGGCCCTGACGTTCAAGTATATACAGTGCGCTGATTTCCTGATCAGAAAGCGCTTTATTATAAACCCGCACTTCATCCATATCACCGGTATACAAACCATGAAACCCTTCAGTAGGGGAGTTAGTAAACCCTGTGGATGCATTAGGAAATCCACCTAAAACTACTCTGGTAGGAATGGTTGAAACTAACGAGCCTAAACCACCTCTTACTCTAAAATTATTATTTGAAACCCTGATGTTGTTTGCGAACAAATCTATAATGCTGGTTGCTCCATCATACCTCATTATATATTGTACCCATTTGTTAGCGCCTTGAAACCTTTGATAATCCACACCCGCATTTCCATAATCATTTATGTTATCGCCACCATTTCTATTACCGTTTGCATAGCTGCCTATCCAACTGTGAAAATACAAATTTTCATCACTTGCAGGATGGTTGCCGGTTTCTGATGCCACGTTTAAAATGGTTAACCAACTGGTTTCTACATTTACGTCTCTTGATAAAGCAAAAAAGCTTGTTAGCTTTGAGCCGTTGTTGGCAAACTTTAACCACATGCTTACTGTGCAGCTTCCTACAGCATTTGCAGTACTTAACGCACTAATTGTTGGGTACAGTACAAACCCCTGGTTGAAAGTTAATCCCTTTCCTTTTATGCCGGTTGATGAGCTCGTATTTACAGCATTTGTAGGTGCCGTGTTAGATTTTACCTCATTGTTACTGGCTTCAAAATTCCAGTAAGCTAATAAATTTGCTGCTGCAACCTGGCTGGAATTCGTGTATCCTCCCGGAACCGGTGGCGGATCTCCCAATTTTACATCATCATTACGATTTACTTTGGTGCAACTGCCTAAAGCTATGAGTATAGTTAAACACAATAAGCGTGTCTTTGATGAAGTGTTTATATATGTATTCATTTTATAGAGTTTTTGTTATATTACTTAATAGTTCGGATTTTGTTTTAAACGACCTCCGCTTAAATCAATCTGTGCCTGGGGTATTGGAAACAATTCATGTTTACCATCGACAAAAGGTTTGCCGAGTGCTCTTAAAACAACACCAGCTCTTCCCTGCCTTACAAGATCTAAAAAACGGTCTTCTTCCATAGCAAGCTCTGTTCTTCTTTCTTTCCAAACATTTGCCTGGGTTAAAGTAGTAGCGGGTAAGTTTGCTCTGCTGCGTACCAAATTCAATTTATTTGCACCATCAGCATTGCCAAGCATGGAAGATGCTTCTGCATACATCAACAACACTTCTGAATAGCGCATTAAACGAATGTTTTTAGGCTTAGTATCTTTATTATTGTCTAACTGTGCACTTTCTGTTAGGGCACTGTGGTAAGGCTTATAGCTGTAACGGTCATTTTCTACTGAATCTTTTGTAGGAATTCGGAAACCATCAAATAGAATTGTACCTGGACTATTTCCTGGTAATGTTGGCTGTACAAAAATAATAGTTGCATTTTTGCGTGTATCGCCTGCTTCGTATGCATTAGCTAAATCCTGCGATGGTGTATTTAATCCAAAGCCCAAATCATTCCATCCGCCACGTGAGCGTGCGCCCTGTCCATTACTGAATAGCGGACTTACTGCATTTGCACCAACATTAATTCCGGTTTGAACTTCAAAAATAGACTCGCTGTTGTTGATACCGCCTTGGCCACCAACGGCTTTTTCTCTGAATATATAATTGTAATCAGGTACCAAAGCGTATTTGCCAGAATTGATTACGGCAGTAGTAAGATCTAAAACCTTTTGCCAATTGCGCTGGTACATATACACTTTTGCCAGGTAGGATTGTGCTGCGCCTTTGTTTGCTCTTCCAGTTTGTGTTGTAGGGTCTCCGACTAACGGCAAATTATCTACACCAAACTGAAAATCAGAAATAATAACACTGTAAATATCTGCTGCAGTAGCCCGGGTATTTAATGCATCGCTGTTGCCTTCACTTGGTAAAGGCACTGTTATTAATTTTGGCACGCCACCAAAAAATCTTACAAGATTAAAATAATACAACCCACGAATAAATCTTGCTTCGCCTAATAAACGGTTTTTTGTAGTGGCATCAAGTGTGCTTTTGCCTAAAATATCAATGGCTTTGTTGGCACTTACGATTCCGCTAAAATGTCCTGTCCAAATATTGTTAAAGATAAAAATATTTGGATTAGGGTTAAAGTTATCAATTAAACCAAGGTCGCTAAAATCGCCGGGAGTACTACCTTTATCAGCATCATCACTTGCTACATCGTTTGCCAATACCCATAAAAAACCAACTGTTGTTTTATCGAACCCGCCAAAATAAAGTGAGTTATAAACGCCACCTACGAGTTTTGATGCAGCATCAGGATCTTTTAAGGCAAGGGCTTCCGTAGTTTGACCCTGAGGGTCAACCTCTAAATAACTTTTTTTACAGCTGAATATTAATACAACTGATAAAAGAAGAAGTGAATATAGTTGTGTTTTATTTTTCATTTTAAGAACTTTAATTATTAATAATTTAAAAACCCACATTAACACCAAATGCAAACGTGCGGGTGGTTGGATAAATACTTTGCTCAATACCGCCTGCCAATATACTGCCATTGTTTATCTCCGGCGAGAAGCCGCTGTATTTTGTAATAGTAGCCAGATTTTGTACTGTTACATAAGCCCTTAAACTTTGTATTTTAGCTTTGCTTATTAAACCAACAGGCAAGGTGTAACCAAGCGTTAGATTATTAATTCTAAAAAAGTCACCCTTCTCTAAAAAATAAGTTGATGCAGGCAACTCTTCTAATGTTGCCCTTGGTATTCCGCTGTTGGGATTATTTGGTGTCCAGCGGTTGTTGGCAACTTTTGTTTCTATGTTATCTCTGAAATCGCCACGTGCAGCTTTTTTACCATTGTAAATTTTACCACCACCTGTGCCATAGCCACCAACAGATAAATCGAATGCATTGTAACTAACACTACCGTTTACACCATAAGTGTATTTTGGTTGATATGAACCCTGGTAGGTTCTGTCTGCTGCATCTATTTTACCATCGCCATTTACATCTCTGTAAATTAAATCACCGGGTTTTGCATTGGGTTGTGCAGATGCTGCTATCTGCTTTTCGTTTTGAAAAACTCCGATTGCTTCTAACAAATAAAAACTGCCTATCGGTTGATTGTTGCTCGATAAGGTAGTATTTCCCTGACCACCAACGCCACCATCTGGTATTGCCTGTCCTCCATTTAAATTGGTAATTCTGTTTTTATTGAAAGCTATGTTACCGCCAATATTGTATTTAACTGCTTTGCTGATATTATCCTTCCAGTCAAGCCCAAGTTCCACGCCTTTGTTGGTAAATGTTGCTGCATTGGTAATATATTCATCACTTCCTAAAATAGCCGGGATTTTAATTCTTACCAGTGCATCTGTTGTCTTTCTGTCGTAAACATCTACACTACCACTAAGCCTGTTTTTAAGTAAACCAAAATCAATACCTGCATTATATTCTCTGGTAATTTCCCATCTTATCCGTGGATCATATAACTTCTCGAGCCTAAAATTTAAAACTTCAACACCGTTAAAGAAATAAGGCAGCCCTGTAGTAGCAAGGGAACTGTATGAGTTGCTTGGTATACCATCGTTACCTACCTTACCATAGCTTGCTCTTAACTTTAAATTGTTTACAACCTTTTGAGTTTGCATAAAATCTTCGCTGCTTATAACCCAACCTGCGCCTACAGATGGAAAGAAACCCCAACGGTTTGCAGAAGGTAAACGGGATGTACCATCGTAACGCCCGGTTGCTGTTAAGAAATATTTATCTTTAAAATTATAGTTTAATCTACCTAAGTAAGAACTCCGGGTAGATTTATCGCCACCATTAAAGTTGGTTGCACCGATCGAAGAACCTGCATTTAAATACCACTGGTTTTTATCTTCCGATACATCGAACCTCGATCCGCCAATATCGTTGCTTTTAATTTCTTCAGCTGTTGTACCTACCAATAAACTGATGTTGTTGTCGCCAAACTTTTTTGCAAGCGTAGCTGTGTTATCCCATACATACCTGTTGCCCTGGCTTTCAGAAATACCCAAGCTGCTTCTTGGTCTTAATTGATTACTGCCAGCAGTAAGAAAAACATTGTTAGGTCCACTATTATCATATCTGTAGCCATAGCTTACGCTTCTAAAATTGTTCTTATCAACCCCAAAACTTGTTCTTAATGTAAGCCATGTAAGCGGCTTTAATTCGCCCACTATATTTCCTTGAAACCTATCTCCTTTACCGGAGTTGTTGTTTTTATCCTGATCTAAAAGTGGGTTGCCTATATTATTTGATAAAGAGGTATTACCGTATTTACCGTTTTGAAAAGCAGTAACATAAGGTGCAGCACGATAAGCAACATTAAATGCATTAAGGTCAACATTTCTAACATCTGATCTACTGTAGGAAAGTAAAGTAGATACTTTAAAAATGTTCGATATTTTATAATCGTTGTTGTTTCTAACAGTAAAACGCTTAAAATTGTTTGTTCTTATAATTCCTTCGTCAGTTAGGTATCCGGCACTAAAAAAGTAATTTATTTTATCGCTTCCGCCTGATAACGAAACGTTGTGGTTTTGAAAAAATCCTCTTTTTAGTATTTCGCCATACCAGTCAGTATTGCTGCCGTTTTGCAACATTGATTTTGTAACAAGGCTGTCGCCAGAGCCATAATATAAACTGGCTTCATTTACATAATTGGCATATTGTTGAGCACCCGCCATATTTACAAGACTGGTAGCTTCTTTAATACCAACGCTTGCGTCGTAACTAACTATCATTCTGCCTGGCCTGCCTTTTTTAGTAGTAATTAACACCACACCATTTGCTGCTCTCATACCATAAATAGCCGTTGCAGATGCATCTTTTAAAACTTCTAAACTGGTAATGTCTGCAGAATTTATGTTTCTTATATCATCGTTAATTATACCATCAACAACATACAGAGGGTTTGCACCGCTAAGCATAGTACCTACTCCTCTAATTCGAATTACAGGAAGTGAATTTGGATCCCCACTGCTGATTACCTGTACACCTGCAATTTTGCCCTGCACGGCCTGTGTGGCAGTAAGCACGGGTTGTTTGGCAAGTTCTGCACCGGAAACACTGGCTACTGACCCGGTTAAATCTTTTTTTCTTTGGGTGCCATAACCTATAACTACAACCTCTTCAATTGCTTTGGCCTGGGTTTTTAATACCACATTTATTTCTGTTCTGCCGCTAACCGGTTCTTCAATAAGTTCGTAGCCAACAGAGCTTATTACCAATACTGCATTATCAGGCACTGTAATGCTGTAATTACCATCACCATTGGTTGTTGTGCCTTTGGTAGTTCCCTTTACTTTAATACTGACGCCGGGTACAGGGCTTCCATTTTCATCTGTTATTCTGCCCGAAACAGCTACATCTTTGTAATTTAAATTTTTACCGGCATGGAATAAATTGCCTGGCGAAAAATTGCTTCCGATTGCTTGTGCTTTTTGATTTGCGATAAATAAGGCAAAACCACAAAAAAATAAAAGTTTGTGCACTGGCTTATTAATACGCATAAAGGCAACGTATTTTTTTAGATTCATAAATATGAGGTTTATTGGTGTTGTGTAGAAAGAAATCGTTGATATAAAACTACAATTAAAATATTAATGCCATGAAGTATTTGTTAAGTTTTTATTAGCACTATTTGTACCTAATAAATATTTTTCTCATTTTGCAGTTTTTAAAGCTAATTTCTTACTTTTGCCATCCTCTTAAATGAAAACCAATTGTAATTGATTAGTTTTTTTAAAAGACCGGGCCTATAGCTCAGTTGGTTAGAGCACCTGACTCATAATCAGGTGGTCCTAGGTTCAAATCCTAGTGGGCCCACAAATCCTCCGTAAATCTGCGGAGGTTTTTTTATGCATATTGAAAAGCTTTTAAGTTAACTGTCTTTAATTTTAAATAGACTTGATTCTACCTGTGGTAAATGTTTTGAAGGCTTTTAGTGAATTAACCATGGGTAAGCAACGAAGGATGGTAGAGTGATCTGTAAAGTTGTGTGGGCCTTACGTCGTCCTTTGCCTCGTCCTAAAATAACTATACAGGTTAATGATGATAAGTTTAAGATATATTGTACAAATCTCCTTTTGACTCTCTTAACCACCCAAAACTTCCTGCATAACCATCAGGGTTTTCATTTGCCCAAAATCATGTATGTGCAGAGCGTAATACTCCATGTATTTTGCAAGTAGCTCCCTTCTTTTAAAGTGGTTCATTTTTATATCATTAAGTTGTTCAGCCGGGACCATTATTTTAAGTAGCTCTGAGGTGATCTCTGCATTTTCTCCTTCCATAAAATTAGCATGATGTGGGCGGCTGCTCACAAAATTTCCTTCCTGTAAATCTAAAAATGAAAATTTATCAGCGTAATTATCATCTATTTTAAAACCAAAAAAATGACTGATGTGCAGTGCGAAAAATAACGGCATATTGGCGGTAACATGCGGCGGGGCTTCATCAAGCTGAAGCAATGAATCTTCACAAAAATAAAAAAGGTTGGAGTTTTGCTCGGGCTGTTTTAGAAGTTTATACAACAACTCCATTAAAAAAAGTGCAACACTGTTTTTTACAACATCTGTAAGAATATTTTTAAATACATGCGTTCTGTTTATTTCTTTAACCCGATGCATGCTGTTGCGTTCGTTGTGGTAAACTTCCATTTCAACTACCGAGGCGGGCTGGTAAAGAGTAGCTTTTAAGCCAGTTTTTTTTGCCGTGCGTATTCCGTTAACCATATAGGTCTGTAGACCAAAAAGTTCAGTAAACGCAGAAACAACAAGGCTGGTTTCTCCGTATTTTACAGTACGTAAAATTATAGCGCCGGTTTTAAACATCGGGTAGCGTAATGTGACAAATGACAGCCGTAAGTTTTATTGGAGGCATTTAAAAAGTTTTATTCTTTCTTTGTAAATATATTTTAAAATACTTTTTAACTGTAAAAATTTATGTGGAGATCGCTGGCAAAGTTTGTTATCAAAAACCGGTTTGTATTGTTGGCTTTACTACTCTTTTCCACGGCAACCATGGGCTATTTTGCCTATAAAGTAAAACTGAGTTACGAGTTTTCTAAAGCTATTCCTACAGATAACCCCAAATATGTTGACTATTTAAATTTTAAAAATAAGTTTGGTGATGATGGCAATCTTTTAGTGGTAGGTATTACAACTAAAGATTTTTTTAGGCTCAGTAACTTTAAGCTTTACCAGCAGCTGCAGCAAAACCTTAAAAGCGTTGCAGGTGTAGAGGATATCTTGAGTGTGCCCGGTGCTTTTACGCTTGTAAAAAATACTGAGACGGAAAAGTTGAATGCCGTTAAAATCTTTAAGGATACAATTATAAGCCAGCAGGAGCTCGACAGTATGGTTGCCGTATTTAATAACCTTCCCTTTTACAACGAAAGACTATACAATAAAAATACTGGCAGTTATTTAATGGCTGTAAGGGTAAATAAAGGCATATTCAGCAGTGAGAAAAGAACTGTTGTATTAAATAAAATAGTTGAACAATTAAATAAATTTGAAAAGGATAGTAAAATTGAAGTACATGCAAGTGGATTACCTCTTATCAGAACCATATTGGCTGACAGAATAAAGAAAGAAATGAAACTTTTTTTACTTGCATCATTAGGGCTAAGTGTTTTAATACTGCTGTTGTTTTTTAGATCAATCAGTACTACATTGCTTTCTATAGCAGTGGTAATTATTGGTGTTATCTGGACGCTTGGTATTACCTATTTATGTGGTTACCAGATAACGCTGCTTACAGCATTGATACCTTCACTCGTGGTTGTAATTGGCATACCAAACTGTATTTATTTTATTAATAAATACCATACATCTTATTTAAAAGATGCGGATAATATCAACCCAAAAGAAAGAAAAAACAATGCACTTATTGCTATGGTGAGTAAAATGGGCGTGGTAACTTTATTTTGTAACATTACGGCTGCCATTGGGTTTGCGGTGTTTGCATTTACAAAAAGCGAAATATTGCAGGAGTTTGGTGTAGTAGCGGGCATCAGTATAATGGTGATATTTTTTGTATCATTTATTTTACTGCCATCTGTGCTGAGCCTGTTGCAACCGCCAGGTAAAAATCAATTAAAATACCTGAATAATAAATTGATAGAAAGTGTTTTAAATACGCTGGAAAAATGGGTCTTTGTTTATAAAAAGCAAGTGCTCGTTTTTACTTTGCTGCTGGTAGTTTTTTCTGTAATGGGTGTACTTCGTTTAAAGAATGTTGCTTACATAGTTGATGACCTGCCCAAACAGGATAAAATTTATACCGACCTCAAATATTTTGAAAAAAACTTTAAGGGTGTAATGCCGCTGGAGATAATGGTTGATACTAAAAAACGAAGAGGTTTATCAGGCTTAAAGTCTCTGGTGATTTTTAGCAAGGTAGATACGCTGGCACAGTTTATTGGTTCTCAAAAAGAAATGACAAAACCATTAACGCTGGCAGAGGGATTAAAATTTGCCAAGCAGGGTTTTTATGAGGGTGACTCTGCCGAATATTTAATGCCTAATACCTTTGACGGTGCTTTTGTGGGAGAATATCTACGCCCTACAAAAGATACAGGTGCAAAAGCCAACAATTTTGCTAAAACACTGCGAAGTTTTATAGATACTGCATCGCAAACGACCCGTATTAGTGTTAGTATGGCTGATGTGGGTACGGAAGCCTTGCCGGTTTTGCTCAATAAAATACAGGCCCGATCAAACGAATTATTTGACAATACTTATAAAGTAACGCTTACAGGAACGAGTATTACTTTTTTAGAAGGGAGTAAGTTCATCATTAACGGGCTTAAGGAAAGCATTGCCTGGGCATTTTTGCTAATTGCATTCTGTATGCTTTTTCTGTTTAGGTCGTTCAGGATATTGCTCTGTTCGCTTATTCCTAATATTATTCCTTTACTAGTTACTGCAGGGATTATGGGATGGGCGGGTGTTGCCCTAAAACCATCTACAGTTTTAATTTTTAGCGTAGCATTGGGTATTGCTATTGATATTACCATCAGGTTTCTGGTAAATTACAAACAGGTATTACCCGAACATGGCAATGATGTTCCCTCTGCTGTAAAAAGTACTATTCACCAAACAGGATTAAGTATTATTTATACATCGCTTGTGCTAACAGCAGGGTTTATTATATTTTGTGCAAGCAGTTTTGGTGGCACATTTGCGCTTGGCTGGCTTACATCAGTAACCTTACTAACCGCTACCATAACCAACCTGGTTTTATTGCCGGTGCTAATTTTATTACTGGAGAAACGAAAATTGCTAAAATAATTTACCAATAATTTAACATTGATTAGGTTTTGCTATATATTTGGCTTGATTTATTAAACCAAGCATATGAGAAAAATTATAATGACCATTATGGTCTCGCTTGCATTTTTGTTACATGCAACAGCGCAAGACCGAACAATTTCCGGAAAAATAATAGATGAAAAGGGAGTGCCGGTAGATGGAGTGTCTGTTCTGTCTTCTGATAGTAAAAACGGAACAAAAACCAACAACGGTGGTATGTTCACCGTATCTATCTCTAAAAATACAAAATCTTTGTTGTTTAGCAGCGTAGGCTTTGAAGCACAGCGGGTAAACATTGGTTCTCAAAATAATATAGAAGTTACTTTAAAAGCAACTGATACGAAACTAGATGAAATTGTTGTTGTGGGATATGAAACCCGAAGAAAGAGAGATTTATCTGCACCCATGAGTACTGTAAAGGGATCTGACATAGCAAACAAACCTGTGGGTGCATTCACAAATGCCCTTCAAGGTCAAATGTCCGGTGTTCAGATAAATTCTTTTAATGGTGTACCCGGAGGCGCAATTAATGTAAAAGTTCGTGGAGCAGCGTCAATAGCTGCCGGTGCTGGCGGAAACGTTAGTCCTTTGTACATTATTGACGGTATTCAATTGGTGTCACAAAATACTAATGGCTTAGGCATTGGTAATGGATTTGAAGGTACAATTTCTTCCAGCTTATTAAACGGTATAAATGCAGATGATATAGAAAGTATTGATGTTTTAAAAGATCCTGCTACAGCATCCATTTATGGCGCACAGGCTGCAAATGGAGTCGTAATCATTACAACAAAAAAAGGAAAACAGGGAAAATCAAAAATAAATTTTAGCACTTACCTGGGTTTTAGTAAGGTTATTAAAAGGCTTGATGTGTTAGATGCTACACAGGCTGTGCAATTAGGCTATGAAGCAAATGTAAATCGTTACGGACCCACAGCTGCAAATACAATAAATTTTTTGACGGCAACCGGTGGTACAGTAAAAAATGGTATGGTGGATCCTATAATTAACACTGACTGGCAGAATTTGGGATTTAGGCAGGGGTTCGTAAGAAATTATGATTTATCTATTAGTGGGGGTAATGAAAAAACAACATTTTTAATGTCTGCAGGTTATAATAAAATGGAAGGCCATGTGGTAGCATCAGACTTTGAAAAAGGATCTTTTAGGTTAAATTTAGACCACAAAGTTGACAGTAAGCTTTCGGTAGGGGCTACTTTATCGCTAAGCAGTTACACCCAAAATGGTGTTTTAAATGGCGGTAGTTTCGGAAACCCCGCTAGAAGTTCTTTCTTATCTTTTCCAACAAATACCCCTTATTTGGCTGATGGTATAACCTATCGCCGACAAGGTGCTGGTACATGGTTTGGTGGTATTGATAATTTTCTTTCTTACACAGAAAATGATATTAATTTGTCTAATACCAAAAGTTTGGTTGGGGGTATTAATCTTGCATACAAAATAAACCGGAATTTTACTTTTAGGAGCACTTTTAGTACTAATTACAATTACACTGAAGAAAAACAATTCAACGATCCCCGTTATTCAGGTGCGTCTACCAACGGCTCAGTTTCTAAATTTTCCCGACAAATAACTGATTTTCAAACAAACCAGGTTTTAAATTATAACCAGGCGTTTAGTGGCCGTAAACATGTGGTAAGTGGTTTATTGGGTTACGAATACAGGGTAAACAAAAATTCATCATTTGGTGCATTTGGTCAAGGCTTAGCATTGCCTCAATTTACTACCCTAAGTTCTACTGCCAGTCCCTTAGCACCATCTGAAGGGTTTTCAGATTTTAAACTTTTAGGAACGTTTGGCAAGCTTGGCTATACTTATAACGACAAATATGTACTCGCATTTACAGGACGCAGAGATGGATCTTCCAGATTTGGAAAAGGAAATAGATATGGCTTTTTCCCCTCTGCTTCAATTGCATGGCGCTTATCTAATGAAGAAGGATTATTTGGTCATAATTTTAAAGAAAAAAATGACATTAAATTACGTTTTTCATATGGTATAACAGGAAGCCAGGATGTTCTTGGTGCTTATGGTAACAGGGGGCTTTTTGGTTTAAGTGGCGAGTATTTGGGCCTTTCTGGCGGTACACCAATACAATTAGAAAATAAGAATCTTAGTTGGGAAGAAAATGAATCTTATAATGCCGGTGTAGATATTACTACGTTAAACCGAAGAGTATCGTTGGAAGTAGATATATATAAATCTAATAGAAAAAGGTTATTACTGGCTGTTCCAATACCTTCTACGAGTGGGTTTTCTACAATAAACAGAAATCTTGGGAGAGCAGAAATAAAAGGTATTGATGTAGGAATAAGAACACTAAATATAAATGATAGAAATTTTAAATGGTCAACAAACTTCAACTTTGCTTACAACAAAAATAAAATAATTGATCTGGGTCCCGGTGTAACTCAGATTGGTACTTTATACAAAGTTGGCAACCAGTTAAATTCAATATTTACGCAGAAATATGCAGGCGTAAATCCTGCTGATGGCCGACCAATGTATTATGACACCTTAGGAAATATTACTTATCAACCTCTATTAAGAGACAGATACTATTTAAATGGATCTTTGGACCCTACTTTTAATGGTGGGATGACAAATATTCTATCGTATAAAGGATTTGAATTGCGGTTCCAGTTTATATACCAGGGAGGTAACTATGTTCAAAATTCTGATGCAGCCTTTTTGCAACGAGCGGGATCAACCTTTGACAGAAACCAGATTGCATTTCAGACCGAAAGATGGCAGAAGCCAGGTGATATTACAAGAGTACCAAAACCATATGCAGGAGGTACGCAACCATTTGCAAACTCTAATAATTTAGCAAGTGACCGTTTTTTTGAGAGAGGAGATTTTGCTCGGTTAAAAGAAGTTACCTTAACTTATAGTTTTAGCAAAGAAGTAGTGAATAGCCTTAAATTATCTGCGGCATCTTTTTATGTAAGTGGTTTTAACCTGGCAACCTGGAGTAAGTATACCGGATTTGATCCTGAATTGCAAGGTTTTGATTTTGGTACTTACCCTCAAGCCAAACAAATGCTGTTTGGTATCAACGTAACATTTTAAAAATAAATTATGAGATATAAATATTTTAATAAAATTGCAATATTTGCATCATTGGTTTTATTACTTTCAAACTGTAAAAAACCTTTAGAAACTACCCCAAAAAATAGCCTTGATTTAACATTTGCTTTAAACACAAAAGAAGGATTACAAGCTACACTAACTGCTATTTATAACTCTTTGCAAACAAGTGGATATTACGGCAGAGATTTTTTAGTTGTGCCTGAACTGTTGGCCGATAATTGTGAAATTACTACAGGAAATACAAATAGATTTATTACACAGGGAAACAACACGCCCGGTGCTCATGTTAATATTTGGGCTGAGGCATACGCTAATATAAACAGGGCCAATATTATCTTGTCTTTTATAGATAATTCACAATCATCAGCTGCTGAAAAATTGCAGTCGAAAGGAGAGGCTTATTTTTTAAGAGCCTTAATGTACCATAATCTGGTGAAAACTTATGCAAGGTCACCTTTATTTTTAAGCTCAGGTACCGGTGCTAGTTTTGACTTAGGCGTTCCCATAATTACCGCACCTGTTATAGACGGGGCTTCTATAACTTATCCAAAACGCAATACAATAGCAGAAGTATATACGCAAATAATCCAGGATGTTATTAGTGCAAATTCGATGTTATCCAATGCGGGTGTCGCTTACAGAGCCCGAAAGGTTGCTGTACATGCCTTGGCCTCTCGGGTTCAATTATACAATGGTAACTGGGTAGAGAGTGAAAGGTGGGCTGACTCAGTTATTCTACAAAATGTTGTTCCACTTGCACCTGCTTCAAACTATTTCAACACTACCTCTGCTGCACCAAGCTGGGGGAATGGACATGCAGAAACAATTTTTGCATTATCATACCAAACAGGAGAACCCAATCCGGGGGGAGAAGGATTACAATATATCTATTACCGTAATTTGCCAACCTTACAGGGTTATGCAGATGCAACAACACAGTTATCGTTACGAACTGCCATGGGTGTTGTAGGTACAACTTCTCCTGATTTGCGTTTCGTAAATTTAGTTAGTGTGCAAACAAAATCAAGCCAACAGGTATTTTTTACAAAAAAATGGCCCGGTTTAAGACAGCTTGGTCAGGATGATATAATGATTTTCAGAACATCGGAAGTACTGCTAAATCGTGCGGAAGCAAGAGCAAGACAAGGCGGTGCAAAAGAAGCGCTTGCTATTGCTGATGTAAATATGATTAAATCCAGAGCAGGTATTCCTATATTGGCTCTTGCAGGTCCAGGTGTTTTAACAGGCGCTGCATTAATATCTGAAATTCTAAAAGAAAGAAGAGTAGAATTAGCATACGAGGGTCACAGATTATTTGATCTTGTCAGAAATGGATTGGATGTAAATAAAAACCCAAGTAACATTGTTTTTGGAACAAATGCATATAACTTTTTAATTGCTCCCATTTTACAGGCAGATGTTGATGCAAATCCGCAAATAGTTAAAAATCCTGGTTATTAAACGTAAAACTTAAATGATGATGAACAAATTTAGAAATTTTTATAAAGCAGGGGTTGTGGTTTTTTTAATAGTGTGTTTTGCAAGTTGCGTAAAAGACACTACTAATACAACTTACGCAGGCCCGGATTTGGTTGAGTTTGCTAATCCAAATTACATTGCTCCATTAAACCCTACGGCAAAAACGGTTGCTACCACCAACACGCCTAAAAATGACAGTATGTATATTCAATTGGTAGGTCCGCAAAGAAGTACCGGTACGAGTGTAACTTTTGCTGTAGATGCAGCATCAACTGCAGTTGCAGGAGCAGATTATAGTTTGAGCACGCCTTCACCTGTAGAGATTGCTCCTAACACAAGTGGGATAAAAATAAGAGTTGTTATAAACAAAGTCACTGCACAAAAAAAATTAATTATAAATCTTACCGGAGGAGATAAAGTGACACCAAGTGCAAATTTTAAAACTTTTACTTTCACTTTAAATCCATAGCCGTTTGTAAAAATTTTGTAATTAGGGCAAATTTGCCCTAATTAATAAAATCAATATTTGATTTTTAAGAGGAGTGACTCAAATTTGTTTGAATCCTCCTCTTTTTACAATATTTACAAAGTATAAATTCCGCATGTTATTTTTTTAAAAGTTTTGGGTTCTCCTTTTTTAAATTTTATATTCTTAACTCTTGCTAGGTTTTGAAAAGGACAAAATATTATCCACATATTCTTTAAATAAATTTCTTAAAAATATTTTTATATAAAACTATTTGTATTATTATAAAGCAATGTTTTATAGATAAATAAAACAAATTAATATTTTTCTGTATGTTTAAAAATTTACGAAATAAAGAAAAAAAATAGCTTTTTATTATATAGTTTTTTAGAAAATTGTAAAAATACGCAGCATAAATACAAAGAAAGTTGTCATTTCTTTAACAATAGACAACATTGTAGCTATATTTGCCCCACTTAACTAAATTTTAAAAATGAGAAAAATTATTTTAACCATGTTGGTTGCTGTCGCATTTGTGTTAAATGCAGCAGCTCAAGACCGGACGATTACAGGTCGTATTATAGATGAAAAGGGAGTGCCGGTACCAGGTGTTTCAGTGACTTCATCAAATGGTAAAACCGGAACGCAAACAGATGCTGAAGGAAATTATCAAATATCTGTTTCTTCCAATGCGAAAACATTAACATTTACTAACGTAAATTTTGAAACCCTCCAATCTCAAATTAGAGGGAACCAAATGAATGTTGTTATTAACAGCAAGACAAGTGTATTAGAAGATGTAGTTGTTGTAGGGTACCAGACTATTAAAAGAAAAGAATTAATTGGTTCTGTATCTACAGTAAGTAATAAAGAAATTGCTCAAAAGCCAATTGTCAATTTTACTCAGCTTCTTCAGGGTAAATCTCCAGGTCTTCAAATTACCGGTGAAACTGGTAGACCAGGTGCAAGTGCGTATATTCGCATTAGAGGTGTTGGTTCTCTTAATGCAAGTTCAGAACCTTTGATTATTTTAGATGGTGTGCAGGTTTCATCTCAGTCTTATAGCTCAATTAACCCTAATGATATTGAAGATATCGCTGTGTTAAAAGATGCAGCAGCTGCTGCACTTTATGGTTCCAGGGCGGCTAATGGTGTTCTTGTTATTACTTCTAAAAAAGGTAGGGGTAAGCCTGAACTTAGATATTCTTTTCAATATGGAAGATCAAGAGCATTGGATATCAGAAATGCTAACATTATGAACTCTGCTGAAAAATTGCAATACGAATTTGAAGGAAAGTATACCAATCAGCTTTTAGGTAATCTGATTACTTCTAAAATTTCTGGAGGTTCTTTACCTGCGGGTTCAACGCTGTTTACTATTGATCCTACTCAAAGACAGAATTTGTGGAATGAATTGTCTGCAACGGGTGCAGGTGATTGGAGAAAATTTTATTTACAAGAGGGAAGTAACAAGACACATGAAATTTCTTTAAGCGGTTCTGCGGATAAAATTAGATATTATCTTTCATTGAATAAAAACGATAACGTCGGAACACTTTTTGGTTCAAAATTTAATAGGACAGGTGGTAGACTAAATGTTGAATACCAAGCTAAAGACTGGATTAAAATTGGTACAAATCTAAGCTTAACACGTTCAAAGGAAGAGGTGGTTAGAGAAAGATTTAATGCGCAAGGTCCATATACATCAATATTTTTGACCAATCCTTATGAAAAGGTTTATAATGCAGACGGTACTTATAACCTTACGCTCCAAGGTTATTCTCCCCTGGAAGGAACGGTTAATAATCCGTTCACGAACGACAGAATTGCTGCCTTTACGACCATTTTTGCTGAGGCTAAATTGTTGAAGTATTTAACATTGAAATCTCAAATAGGTATCAACTACAATAATTTATCACAAGAAAATTACTTGATGCCGGGTTCAAACCTTGCCAATATTTTAGGCTTTAATCAGAAAACCGACTTGTTCCAAAGAGAGGTTGCTTATGTATTTACAAATACAGCTAACTGGAAACAAACTATCGGAAATACAAAACATTCCTACAGTATATTGGTAGGTCAGGAATTTAATAAAGACCAGTTTTATCAACTGTTTGCAACAGGTCGAAACTTTCCTTCACGAAATTTAACAACATTAGATAATTCCGGAACACCGATCGCTGCAAACACTTCGAGGTTTGATTTTGCGTTGGCTTCTTATTTTTCCAGTGTTTCATACGATTATGCAAAAAAGTATTATTTAACGGCAAGTGGTAGAAGAGATGGTTCTTCAAGATTTGGAGCTAATAACAAATATGCCAATTTTGGTGCGGTCGGACTAGCTTGGGATGCATATAAAGAGAATTTTGTTAACAAAATTAATTTCTTAAGTGCATTAAAATTCAAAGCTTCTCAAGGAACTTCCGGTAACAATACTGTAGGTAACTACGATAACTTAGGAACTTATGCCTTAAACGGAAGATATAACAATGCGCCGGGTGCTACTCCGTTTAGATTGCCTAATGCAGGTTTATCTTGGGAGATTAATAAGACCACAGATCTAGCAATGGAATTTGGTTTGTTTCATGATATAATTACAGGTTCTGCAGGTTACTTTAAAAGAAAAACAAACAAACTTTTGTATGATGTGAATGTCTCTTACACAACGGGCTTTCCTGCCTATAGAGGTAATATTGGAAACCTAGAAAATAAGGGTATTGAATTAGAATTGACAGGAAATATTATAAGAAAGAAAGATTTAAATTGGAGTATTTCTGCCACTTACACTCATGTAGATAACAAGATAACTTCTTTATATTCCGATAACGTACCACGAGGAATTGGTAGATTAAAAGTTGGCGAACCAATACTTACTTATTTCTTAGTTCGTGCTGCAGGCGTTAATCCCGCAAATGGTAAACAGCAATACCTAAAACAAGATGGTACCGTTACAGAAACTTTCTCAGCCAGTGATGCTGTTCTTTTACAAGGCAAAGCTCCTGTAGTTAAATTTTATGGCAGTTTAAGTACAAATTTCAGTTTCAAGGCATTTGATATTAGTGCTCAGATGTACTATTCCGGTGGAAATTATATATATAATACGCAATACTCTTTCGGTACAGGTGGTGGAAACAATATTGACGCTCAACAATTTACTTCGTCTTTTAATTATTGGAAGAAGCCCGGAGATGTTGCGTTTATGCCAAACCTACTGGACGGTTCACAAACTAACCAAACAACTGATAAATATTTAGAAAAGGGTGATTATATCACACTTAGAGACGTTACGATTGGTTATAATTTAAGTAGCGCTTTGGCAAATAAAATAAAACTTAAAGGGTTTAGATTCTTTTTACAAGGAACAAACCTATATCTTGGAACCAAATATCACGGATTACCTGAAACAGGTTCAGGAAATTCAGAAACTCCGGGTAATAATGGTCAACAAGGGGTTTTTGCTTACCCACAAGCCAGGTCTATTACAGCAGGATTTGATATAAGATTTTAAAATTCTTTAAATACATTAATATGAAAAAATACTTAATTATAGGACTTGGCTTGATCTCAGTCATTTCCAGTTGTAAAAAATCGGAATTAGAATTATTTCCTTACAACCAAATTGAAACCACACAAGCATTTACTAACGAAGCTGGTGCTGCACTTGCCTTAAATGGTATGTACTTTGGGCTTAGAGTTGCGGGAGGATATTATGTACAAAATTGGGCTATATCCAATGAAGTTGCTTCAGATAATGTTATAATTAATGCTTCAGGACCAGGTCGATTATCACAAAGATTCATTCACAACTGGCAATACAATGGCGATAACACCATCGGACTTTTTCAGGATGGTTATACAATGATAAGAAGAGCCAATGCTATTATCGAAAATATCGATAAAGTACCTAGTACTCCGGCATTTATTAATAATACAAAGGGCCAGGCTTTAGCTTGTAGAGCTATGGTGTATTTTGATTTGGCTCGTGTTTATAGCAAATCGCCCTTAAATGCTTCTGCTACTGACTATACAGTGCCTTACGTTACAACAACCATTGACCCAACAATCAAACCGGCGAATGAATCTATTTCTGCATTTTATGACAAAATAATTGCTGATTTAAATGCCGCAAAATCTTTAATTGCAGTTTCAAACCCTGTTGGTCAATTAAACTTAGCTGCTGTTAATGCTTTACTTTCTAAAGTATATTTGTATAAGGGTGATTATGCAAATTGTGTTGCGGCGTCTTCTTCTGCACTTGGAACTACACCGTCTCTATCTGACTTAACTACTTTCCCTCTTGTTTGGAAAGATGCAAGTGAGGCTGGTGTGATTTTTAAAATTAAGAACACTGACTTAGACGGTATAACAACGCAAGGAGTGAACTATTATCAAAAAGTAGGAGGAGGTATTAAATCAGAATATGTAGTTGATTATGCCTTTTATCAATTATTTGCAGCTAATGATGTGAGAAAGGCAGTTTACACAGTGGTAAGCCCTTACAACGGTACTAACCAAATACATGTAGTTAAATTTGCAGGTAGAACAGGATCACCAGCCGGTAATTTAGACGCAAAAGTTCTTCGTGCAGCTGAAGTATTACTAAACAGAGCAGAGGCTTATTACAAAAGTGGAAATGAGCCATTTGCACTTGCTGATCTTATCCTTCTTAAAAGTAAGAGATATTCAGGATATGTAAATGATTCATTAGCAGGCCAACCATTGGTAGATGAAATTAATCTTCAAAGAAGATTAGAGATGGCTTTTGAAGGTGATAGATTCTTAGATTTAAAGCGTAGAAATCTTCCAGTTCAAAGAAGTACATTTGGCGATATATCAGATGGAACAGGAATAACTTATGTATTTAAAACCCTTGCTGCGGGAGATTATAGGTTTAACTTTCCTATACCTCAAAATGAAATAAACTTTAATACAAATTTGAAGCAAGTACCTGGTTACTAATTCAAAATAACTAATATTAAAAAACCCTGAAATCTATTTCAGGGTTTTTTAATATTAAAAACAGGCATTTTGTTATTTAATACTTTTCTAATTTCTTTTATTATTTTAGGATCTCTCCCAACTTCCTCCCCAACTCTTCCCCCCTTAGTTCAGTAGCTATTATCTTTCCTGTTGGGTCAATTAATACGTTGTAAGGAATACCATCAAAACCATAAAGAGGTACACTTGCACTGTTCCAGCCTTTTAAATCACTTACCTGTGTCCACAAAAGCTTGTCTTTTTTTATAGCTTCCAGCCATTTGGTTTTGTCTTCATCCAACGATACGCCCAATATTGTAAAGTTTTTATTTTTAAATTTATTGTAGTTGGCAACTATATTTGGATTCTCGCCTCTGCAAGGCCCACACCAGCTGGCCCAAAAGTCTATCAATACATATTTACCTTTAAAAGAACTTAAAGCAATTTGTTTGCCTGAAGCATCTGCCATGGAAAAATCAGGAGCCTCACTGCCAACAACCGGTTTGCCTTTTTGAACAGGAGGAGCCTCTTTTTTAACAAGTAGCTCATTGTATTGCGAAATAATGGTTGCTACGCCATTGTGTTTTGGAAATCTTTTAGATAAATTAGGGATGACCGTTTTTAGTTCTGCAGGATCAATGCCTCTTGTGTAACCCAAGGAAAACATCGCCACTACAGGGTCTGAAGTTGTATCAATCGATTTTACAATAAAGGTTTTAAAATCTACCCCTTCTTTATTTAAATCAATAATTTTTAATTTTACAATACTGTCGCTACTTTTGTTTTTTTGAAGAGAATCTATTTCAGCAGACAAGGCTGTCATATTTTTTTGTCTGCCATCAACCCCCAATAAAAAGTTTTTAAATAACTTATTTGCATGAGTGTTAAATTCCGGACCGGTAAGGCTCATGTCTTTTACGTCTGCCTTAAATATAATTTTAGGAGCATCATTTATAAAAATATAACCAGTTTCCTGTTTCTGAAATCGCAACCTATATAAACCTTCCTCTGGGGCTATTCCGCTAACGGTAAATTTTCCATTTTTTATTTCACCTGTATCAATTACTTCGGGATCTTTCTGGCTGAAATACAATTGCTCCAAAAATATTTTTTGATCAACTGAATTTTTTACATCTCCTGTTACAGTAAATTTTCCTTTTTCTGTTTTCTCATTGCAGGAAATTGTCCCTGCAATCATCAAAATTCCAACTAATAACTTTTTCATTAAACTCATTTATAAATAAAAAATAAAATTTCTAATAACCACCGCCTTTAAAATGACCACTCACAAATTGCAAACTGGCAACTATCAATCATCAACTTTCAACTTTGATTCCAGCATTTTATTAACGGCTTCCATATCTGCTTTGCCTTTACTAAGTTTTTTTACCTGTCCTGCAAACAATCCTAATAAACCTTTTTTACCTGATTTGTATTCTCTTACCTTTTCAGGCATGGAGAGCAGCGTTTCATTTACCCAATTTTCCATAGCATCTGTATTGTTTTCCTGAAATAAATTCATAGATGCAGCAAGGCTTTCAGGCAAAGCAGTTTTATCATTCAGCATCGCATACATTAATTTGGTAGATGCAACATTGAAATGCACTTTACCGGTTTCTGTAAATTTTATTAATGTGGCAATCTGAGTTGCATTCAACGGAAAATCTTTGATGCTGCAATTGTTCTCGTTACAATAATTTTTAATGGGCCCTGTTACCCAGTTGGCAGTAGTTTTATAGCTGCAGGTCTGGGCTGCAACCGTTTCGTACAGAATCGCACCTTCTTTATCATCACAAATTCGTGCGGCATCATAAGCAGTAAGCCCATGTGCATTTATATATTTTTCCTGCAATACAGCGGGCAACTCGGGCATTGCATTCTTAATAGTGTTTATGTATTCTTTTGTGATGTTAAACGGAGGTAAATCAGGCTCTGGAAAATAGCGGTAATCGTCTGCATCTTCTTTGCTGCGCAATGAAAATGTAGTATTGTTGTCTGCATTAAAACTTCTTGTTTCCTGAATGACTTTTTCACCATTTTCTACAATACCAATTAATCGATCTACTTCAATTTCTATCGCCTTTTTTACATTGCGAATGCTGTTTAAATTTTTAACTTCTACTCTCGTTCCCAATTTTATTTCGCTTTTTAACCTCACAGAAATATTTGCATCGCATCTTAAACTACCTTCTTCCATATTGCCGTCACATACATCCAACCAACGCACCAATTTTCGTAATGCTGTTATATAATTAAATGCCTCTTCGGCGCTGCTTAAATTCGGCTCGGTTACAATTTCAAGCAAAGCTGTGCCGGCTCTGTTAAGATCAATAGCTGTATGGTTTTCAAACAGATCGTGTATGCTTTTACCGGCATCCTCTTCCATGTGAATGCGGTTAAGCTTTACATTTTTATTGCCGGTTGAAGTTGAAATGGTAAGATAGCCGCCATTGCAAATGGGCGCTGTGTGTTGGGTTGTCTGGTAGCCCTTTGGCAGATCCGGATAAAAATAATTTTTGCGTGCAAAATAATTGTGCTGCTCAATGTTGCAGTTTAATGCAATGCCCAGTTTTACTGCAAGCGCAATAACTTCTTTATTCATTACCGGCAATGTACCGGGATGAGCTAAAGAAACAGGGCTGACATGTGTATTGGGCGATGCCCCAAAACCGGTACTGTCACCTGAAAATAATTTACTTTTAGTAAGCAGCTGTGCATGTACTTCCAAGCCAATTACCACTTCATATTTATCATTGATCATGAGTTGCAAAAATACATTTAATCATTTTATGCAAACGGTATTAATCCAACCAACACTTGAGATGTTTAGTTAAAAAAATGCCAACCCAATAATGGTTGGCAGATCATAATTTTATAATTTATTTTTTTAGAAAGGTTGAATTACAAATTCGTTGTCTTTAATTTTTTAGGAATTTTAATGGTGAAATTCATTTCGACTCCATTTCGATTAGCTTTTAATGAATAGCTGGATTTCTCTTTATTGATTTGTAACTGTTCTCTTGCTTCATCAGTATTTTGAACTTTTACACCGGCAATTTCTGTTATCAGATCATCTTTTTGTAAACCTGCAGTTGCAGCAGCAGATGATGATTCTACATCAAGAATTTTAACTGCATTTCCTTCTTCAGTATCCTGAATTTTTAAACCAAGTTTTTTGCGACTTGGTTCAAAAAGGGAATTATCAAAATTGTTCTCCCAGTTTTGTTCGAAGCCGGGAGGTGCAGGAGGCATTGGCGGGCGAGGGATTGTTATTGTCTGCTCGGTACCGTCAGGTTTTTTAAAAGAAAAAACCCTGTTTGTCTGCATCCTGACTTTGTTTTGTGCTAGCGTAACTTTTTCATCTTTCTTTTTGCCATCTCTTAGAAAATATATTTTCACTTTTTCTCCTGTTTTCATGGAACGTATTAGTTCAGATAAATCAGCCGGTGTATTAATTTCTTTATTTTCAATTTTATAAATAACATCATTTTTTTGAAGACCTGCTTTTTCTGCAGGGCTGTTTTTTGTAATATTTGTTATAAGTGCACCTTCTTTATTTTTATCAGTATTTACTCCAAGAAAAGTATATGCCTGTTCGGTTTTGTTGCCAAACCCGCCATCTTTAAAAAAACCATCTACACTTTGTTCTATACTTCTATTTATATTGTCTCCAAAATCAAAGCTTAGGTTATTACCATCTTTTACAATAATCTTTCTGTTGTTAATTGTTATACCATCTTCACTAAATTCTGCCAGTGGTTTACCATTAATAATTACTTTATTGCCCGTAATTTCCAATGTTACTTTCGTGTCTTTATCACCTTTTTTGCGGATGATGATTTCCTGTGTTTCTTTCTTTTCCGGTTTGGAACTGTTATTTTCAATAACCTGTGCTTGTGAACTAAAGCCTAAAGCAGTTGCAAGCAGGAAGCCGATGATTGTACCTTTGATATTATTTTTCATGTTGAAGTTTTTAACTACGAAATATTTATTACACCAAATGTAGGGGTATTTTTTATATTACGAAATAATTCGGAGATAAATATTTCCCTTTAACAATTTTTTAAATTTTGAAAGGTTGCCTCGAATACATAAATAGGTAAGAAATAATTTTGTTTCAATTGAATTGCAACAGAACTTTTCGTTAAAAACTTTTACAACATTTGTTTTACCAGATCTATTACAGCCTGCAATTCGCTTATATTCTGTCCGCCTGCAGTTGCAAGGTTTTTTTGCCCGCCGCCGCCACCTTTTATAAGGCCGCTTACATTTTCCTTTATCATTTTGGCTGCATCTAAATTTTTAGCAGCTACTACAGTATCGCTTATACCAATGGCAACATGTGCCTTGCCCCCAACGTTTGCGCACAATACAACTACATGGTCATGCAAATGATTTTTTAAATCGGTACAAAGTTTTTTTAATGCATCCGCATTTGGCACTTCTATTATTTCGCCTACAAATGTGATAGCCCCATCCCGGCCTTCCCCAAAGGGGAAGGAGATATCTTTTTTCAGCAACTCGTTTCTGATACCCACCAATTGTCTTGCTTCTAATGACTCTATTCTTTTGGTAAGTGCGTTATTTTCCTGCTGCAATGCCTCTATAGATTTGCCAGCATCTTTTGGGTTTTTAAGTAAGTTTTTAACGGTATTTATTTCAGCAAAAGTCGTATTTATTAAATGCTCAGCTGCTTCGCCGCTTACCGCTTCAATTCTTCTAACACCAGCCGCAACTGCGGCTTCGCTACGTATTTTAAAAAAACCTATTTTACCCGTATTGCCAACATGCGTACCGCCACATAATTCTACAGAATACTTTTCATCTATTGTGACTACCCTCACTATGTCGCCATATTTTTCTCCAAACAAAGCCATGGCGCCGGTTTTCATTGCATCTTCCTTATTCATGTTTTTAATTACAACAGGTAAATTTTCTCTTACTTTTTGGTTCACCAGTTTTTCAACTGCTGCAATTTCTTCCTCAGTCATTTTTGCAAAATGAGAAAAATCGAAACGAAGGTTATCATCATTTACCAGACTTCCTTTTTGTGCAACATGGTTGCCCAATACTTTGCGCAACGCAGCATGCATTAAATGTGTAACGCTGTGGTGGATGGTTATTTTATGTCTTCTTTCGGCATCTACAGTTGCAGTTACCTCGCCTGTTACATCTGCAGGAATTGTTTCTGCAAAATGAATAATAAGATCATTTTCTTTCTTTGTATCAATAATGTGTAATTCTTTATTTGCAATTATTAATTTCCCCTGGTCACCAACCTGTCCGCCACTTTCTGCATAAAAAGGTGTTTGTTCCAAAACGATCTGGTACAATTCTTTTCCTTTGCCTGAAACCTTTCTATATTTTAAAATGCTGGTTTTAGTTTCTAAATCATCATACCCTACAAAACTTACTTTTCCATCTTTTACAATTTGCCAGTCCTCTGTATCCATTGCTGTAGCTGCACGGGAGCGATCTTTTTGTTGCTTTAATGCGGCATCAAAACCTGCATCATCTACGTTTAAATTATTTTCATGTGCAATTAATCTTGTAAGGTCAATTGGGAAACCAAATGTATCAAGTAATTCAAAAGCAGCATCGCCGTTAATTATTTTTGATGTTGCAGTATTTGCAATGATATCATCCATTTTCTTTAACCCTTTTTCAAGCGTTCTTAAAAAAGCTTCTTCTTCTTCCTTTATAACTTTTGCTACAAACCCTTGCTGCGCTTTTAATTCCGGAAAAACATTTTCAAATTGTATCGCTATTAAGGGCAGCAACTGGTGCATGAGTGGCTGCTTGTAATCTAAATACGAATAATAATATCGCACCGCCCTGCGAAGTATACGGCGTATAACATAACCTGCGCCTGTGTTTGAGGGTAACTGTCCATCTGCTATTGTAAAAGAAATGGCACGAATATGATCTGCAAGTACACGGAATGCTACTGCCCCCTCCCAACCTCCCCCGAGAGGGAAGGAGCCGGCACTCTGTTTAACAGAATCTGCAGGTGTAAAATCGGGATTATATTTTTTACCGGTAATTTTTTCTATCTCATTAATTGTTCCGCTAAAAACATCTGTATCGTAATTGCTTGTTTTATTTTGAAGCACTCTCACCAATCTTTCAAACCCCATTCCGGTATCTACATGTTTTGCGGGCAAGGGTTCTAGTGAACCGTCTTTCTTTCTATTGTATTGAATAAATACGTTGTTCCAAATTTCTATAACCTGTGGATGATCGTTGTTTACAAGTGTTGCGCCACTTACATTTAATTTCTCTTCTGCGGTTCTTGTATCTGCATGTATTTCTGTGCAGGGTCCGCATGGGCCGGTATCGCCCATTTCCCAAAAATTATCTTTTTTATTTCCCAGTAAAATATGGTCTTCTGCAACATATTTTTTCCATTCATTGTAAGCTTCTTCATCTTTTGGCAACCCTTCTTTTTCATCTCCTTCAAAAACGGTTACATATAAATTATCTTTTGGTATTTTATAAACATCCGTCAGCAATTCCCAGCTCCAGGCAATAGCTTCTTTTTTAAAATAATCGCCAAAGCTCCAGTTGCCAAGCATTTCAAACATAGTGTGGTGATACGTATCCACACCAACCTCTTCCAGATCGTTGTGTTTGCCACTAACCCGTAAACATTTTTGAGTATCTGCAATACGGCTATTTGGTGGCGTTTGATTGCCCAAAAAATAATCTTTAAACTGGTTCATACCGGCATTTGTAAACAACAATGTTGGATCATTTTTTACCACTATTGGTGCTGATGGTACGATAGAATGTTGCTTACTTTTAAAAAAATCTAAAAACTGTTGCCTGATCTCTGAAGCCGTCATGATGCTGATTTTGTATGAGTTACTTTTTATTAATTATGGGGTTATATTTGTAATCTGGCAAAAATAGTTGATTAGGTTGAATGGGGTAGAAGATGTGAAAAGTTTTAGAGAACGGAAAATAGCTGCATATAAGTTGCAGTTTTGGGTTAAGCCTGATTTTTTTATTAGATATTCTGAATGAAAAAAGTAAAATATTTTTACAATACGCATACGCTTCGCTACGAAAAATTAGTAACACCATTAAGGGTGAAACTGCTTCGTTTTTTTGGATTAATTTCTGCACTTATTGTCAGTTCTGCTATAGTAATTTATTTATACAATCGTTTTATACCAAAGCCTACCGAGCTGGAAGCCAACCGCAAATTCGAAAACCTAAAGGATAATTACCGGCTTTTAAATTCTAAAGTACAAAGTTTGCAAGATCAGTTATCTACGCTCGAAAAAAGAGATAATGAAGTTTACAGATCTATATTTGAGCAAAATCCTTTGCCTGACAGTGCCCGTGCAAAGCTGGTTGAAAAGCAAAAAGAACTTGTAAAAGTTGCTGTAATTGGTGAAGATGTTTTTGGCAACAACATTGCTGCACAGTTAAACAACCTAGATGCAAGAATAACATATCAAACCACAAGTTATAATGGAATAGAAAATTTAATTAAGAACCAGGGTGCAAAATTAGCTAGTATTCCTGCTATACAACCCATAAGTAACAAGCAGCTTACCCGAATAGCCAGTGGCTTTGGAATGCGAATACACCCCATTTATGGAATTGCTAAAATGCATAATGGCCTTGATTTCACGGCACCACAAGGCACACCTATTTATGCAACAGGCGATGGGCAAATTACCACAGCTGGTATGGGAACTGGTACGGGTAACCATGTAATTATCAACCATGGGTACGGTTACGAAACTGAATACATGCACATGGTGAAAATAAAAGCCCGGCAAGGGCAACGAGTAAAACGTGGTGAAATTATTGGTTGGGTTGGAAACACGGGAGCGAGTACGGGCCCGCATTGCCATTACGAAGTGCATGTAAACGGCAACCCTGTAGACCCGGTTTACTTTTTTTACAATGATTTAAATGCGGAAGAATTTGATAGGTTATTAAAAATTGCCTCAACCGGCAGTGCAAAGAGTTTTGATTAAATTACGTTATGTCTCACAAACAAACATCCTTATTTGATTTTGATGAACCGTCTCCACAAAAAGATGAGGTAAAATTATTGCCTGTTCAGGAAGAAGATGAATTGTGTTTATTAAAAGAAGAAAACATAGAAACAACCCTTGTTTATGATGCTGAAATAACAGCAGAAACTGAGTTACCAAAGCAACCAAAAAGAGGAAGACGCAAAATAACCGAAGTGTATATTACGGCTGATTTGATTGATGTGCCGGAGGATGAAATTTTATTTCAAAAAAAGTATTACAGTATTGGAAAAGTGGCTGAAATGTTTAAAGTAAATATTTCACTGATTAGATTTTGGGAAAAAGAATTTGATATTTTAAAACCAAAACTGAATGGAAAAGGTGACAGGCATTTTCGTCCGGAAGATGTAAAAAATCTAAAACTGATTCACCACCTGCTGCGCGAAAAAAAATATACAATTGAAGGTGCCAATGATTTTTTAAAGAAGAATAAAAAAACTGATGAAGTGTTTGCAGTTATAGAAGAATTACAACGCACGAAACTTTTTTTAATAGATTTAAAATTGTGTTTGTAAATGTTTCCAAGCCTAAATTACTATTGCTAAACAAATATGTAACAACTTAGTTTGGAATTATAACTTTGTGTTTTTATTAAATACTTTGCATCTATTTTTGTCTAAATTTTAAGATGAAAAAATTATTACTTAATGTAGGTATTGTATTAATTTTTGCAGCAGCAAATGCGCAATCACCTTTTACAACTACTGTTGATAAAAATAATGTTACCATTTTAAATGGTATTGTCGCCAAAAAAGATATAGCAGCCAATGCTGCTTTTTCAAACTGGTATAGTGGTAATCAAAATAGCTATAAGCCAGATACATCTATTACCAATGCGATGGCAAATGCAAAAGATAAAGTTCAATATGTCGTATTTGGCGGTACATGGTGTGAGGATACACAATTTATTTTGCCAAAGTTTTTTAGACTTCAGGAACAAAGCGGACTTTCGGAAAACAACATCAGTTTATATGCCGTTGATAGAAGTAAAAAAACGCTTGGCAATATTGCAGATGCTTTTAAAATAACTAACGTGCCCACTATAATTGTAATGAAAGATGGTAAAGAAGTTGGGCGTGTAGTTGAGTACGGTAAAACAGGAAAATGGGATACCGAACTTGGACAGATTTTAAAGAATTTATAAAATGGGCTGCTGTTTAGGCGTTGCATCTGCAGCATTTACAATGGTAAAATTGCTTGATGTTGAAGACATTTGCAAATGAAATTCTTCCATTAAGTACATTAGTTTAAAGTTAATCTGCTGCTTAAGCAAATTAAACTCCTGCAAACTAAAGGCTATTGTAAAATATTCAATTGTTATGGTTACACCATCTTTACCAAAGTCTGTAACAAATACATTGTTATTTATAATATTATCCTGAATTATGGTGATGTCAGATTTTACTGCATCAATTAATTTTTGTACTTGCTCGGGCTTTGTTTTATCAGATAAAACAAGTTTTATTTCTGCCCTTCTTTGGTTGCGCATACTTAAATTATCAACTACGCTATCTACCATTTGTTTATTGGGAACTGTAACAAGTGTTTTTTCATTTGTGCGGATGCGGGTACTTCTTAAACCTATTCTTTCCACCGTGCCTGCTACGTTATTTACTTTTAAGGTATCGCCTGTAAAAAAAGGTTTGTCAAAAAAAATGATGAAAGATGCAATTAAGTTTTCTATACTTTCTTTAGCAGCAAGTGCAAGGGCAGCACCAACAATACTTAAACCGGTAAGCAGGGTACCAATATTTTGATTAAAAGCTGCTCTTAAAATGAAAAGAAAGCCTATTACTCCAATTAAAACTTTTAAAAGGTCTCTAAAAAAAATTACTATTTGCCCATTGCTTTTATTAGCATCATTTGAAGCCTGCTGTTCCAGTAAAAGAGATATGAAATTTACAAGACTGATTAAAAAATAAAACAGCGCAAGAATAATAGCTGAGTTGCCGACTTTGTCTAAAATATCGTTAAGTAAAATCCCATGTAATTTAAAATTCCAGGCAGATGGATAATTTAGTTTTTCAATGGCAAAGTCTGCTACTACAATAACCAGTAACCAGCTTACAGGATTAATGGTTAATGAAACAAAGTCGGCTTTTTTAAGCGTTTTCCACTGTTTGTTTATCAGTAAAAAAAGAAGGGATGCAATTTTGTGTGAAAGCAGTTTTTTAAAAAGCAACACTACAGTTATTAATATAAATACCGTGAGATAGCTGCGTATTGTATTATCCAATATTAATTTATCTAAAACCTCCATCTGTAAAATTTAAATTAAAGCAAATCATATATTTCCACACCGGTTTTCTTAAGCAGATATATTTTTCCGTTCATGGTTTTAATATCTATATAATCTTTAAAAAAATCAGGTAGTTTATAACTTTTTAAATTGAACGAATTTATTTCGTAGCTGTAAAAAGTATCGCCTTTAAACCCCATTATTTTATTGCCATAAACTGCAATATGTTTCCAGTTTAAAAAAGGTAAATTATTTTTAAAGGAACCGTAATAATCAAAAATATAAAATCCCCTGTTTTCATCGTACAAATAAACAAAGTTATTTTTATCAGTTATCTGGCCGGGAGAGGGCACTGTATCAAACAACTGCCTAAGATCTAGGGTTTCGCTAAGCACTTTGCCTTCATCATTAATTTTTTTTAAGGAAACATTTTGTTCATCAAATATCCATATGTTATTATCGTAAGATGTACCCAGAGTTTTCACCTTAAATATATTCTGATTTCTAAAATTGATGGTATTTCGTACAGCAAGAAATCTGTCTAAAATAATTACTGTAGAAAAGCTTTTGTAATAAAGCAGGACTTTTAAAGGGTTACTTACATCCAATAATGTTGGGTTGCCGAATTTTTTTACATCATTAAATACAGCCAGAGAATCACCATTTGCTCTAATTTTTTTAAGTTGATTTTTCTCTGTAATCAAATAAATATTGTCGAGCACATCAACATCAAGATAACTGTAGGATCCAGATATTTCTTTTAAAAATTTAAAAGTACTGTCTGTTTTTATGCCTTGTACATTGATAGAATCTGTAATAGTAATATTTTGAGCATTTGCATTTAAGCAAAGCACAGTTAAAAGAGCAGATAAATATGTAATTGTAATTTTATACAAATTTATTTTTTATAATATTCAAGCGATAAATTATTGCCATCAAAAACTGCGTAAGTAAAATACTTAATCCAGTCGCCAAGATTTATATACCTGCTTTTTTCATTTAATAAAATATCCAGAGGTAAATGCCGGTGACCGAAAATAAAATAATCAAAATATTTTTGCTGAAGAATATTTTTTGAGTAAATCACCAGCCATTCATTTTCTTCACCTAAAAATACTTCATTCGTTTTGCCGGTTTTCGCACGGCTTTGTTTGCTAAAATAATCAGCTATTCCAATCCCTAAAACAGGCGGTAAAGCACCGAAAATTAACTGACTAAACCTGTTTCGAAATATTTTTTTAATAAACTTATAACCTTTGTCACCGGGTCCTAGACCATCTCCATGCCCTATTAAAAATTTTTTACCGGAAAAAACAAATTCCTTAGGTTCAAAATAAACGGTTGTATTTAATTCTTTTTGAAAATAATCTTTCATCCACATGTCGTGGTTGCCCACAAAAAAATGAACAGCAATACCTGCGTCAGTAAGTTCTGCAATTTTACCCAATATTCTTACATAGCCTTTTGGTACAACTCTTTTGTATTCGTACCAAAAATCGAAAAGATCTCCAACAATAAATATGGCTTCTGCCTGTAATTTTATTTCATCCAGAAATCGGATAATTTTTTTTTCACGTAAAAGACTTTCAGCAGCATTGGGCGCTCCGAGATGGAAATCAGAAAGAAAATATATATTTTTTGCAGCTGTCATTCACAATATTACGGTTGGTTCTTTTGTTGAAGATAGCGCATTACATCACCCGTTTCTATTTCAGGCATGCCACTGATACCTTGGTTGTACCAATAAATCCAGGCAATTTGTGTTGCTCCGTTTTGATAAACTTCAACCAGGCTTCTTTTGTATAAAGGGATTTCGCCAATTTCAACATTTAGACCTTCATAATCATCAAGCTGTGTAAAAGCCCACGAAAATTCCTCTTCACTGTTCATGTTGTACAATTCACCTAAAATAAAATGTTCATCATTTGTTGGGAGTGCCACAGGATGTGAACCTGCATCAAAAAACTTTCCTTTCACCAAAGCTTCGCCGCTGTATTTAAAATAACGGGTCAGGTATTCGTAAGCCGGGTTTCTAAAACCGCTGCGAAGAGAACCGTAAACAAAAATCTTATGTGATGTTGTACTCATGATTTATTTTTAATTACTGTCTATTAAAAAACAAAATACTTCTTTTGGTCCATGTACGCCTGTCACAAGTGTTTTCTCTATATCGGCTGTACGACTTGGGCCACTAGCAAAAGTTATAAAGGAAGGAAAATGATTAGCATATTTTACCTTCATTAATTGCAAAGCATCCTTTAAATCCTTTACCAATTGGTTGGTGGAAGCTACGCAGATATGCACCGGCGCATAAATACTTGCCGTACGTCCACTTTGCTGTGCAGTACTCATCACAATTGTGCCGGTCCGTGCAACTAAATATTCGCAGTTAGTTATTGCCACATCGCAAGACGGAAGATCAGCATAGTTTATAATATTTATTGACTGTAATCTTTGCTGCAATTCACTTTCAACACAATATACTTTAGTCCAGTTTCTTTGCTGTATTAAATGCTGTAACTGGACATTTAAATCATTTTCGTCGGTACAAAAAGCAAATTTCCCCTGGAGCTTCGTAAATTCTTCCGCAAAAACAACAACTGGTTCTTCGTTACTGTATACATAAACAGAATTGCTACCTTCACTTTGGGGAAAAGGCAAAGGCACCGGATTAATCAGTGCCTCCCTAATACGTTTAAGTATATTTTCTTTTGCTAAAGATGTAGCCATTTCTAAATTTTTAAATAGCAGGTGGATTTTTTAATTCCTCGGGAAACACAGTTACAGGTTCATCTACTAATGCATTCTCCGGTTCAATATCCAACAATTTCTTTTCTTCAAAAGGTCTTTTACCAATTAGATTTTCTACATCGGTTCTAAACAAAACTTCTTTTACCAATAGTTCTTTTGCAAGTTTTTCTACATCGCCTTTCTTTTCATTTAAAAGGATTTTTGTTTTTACATATGCAGATTCAATAAGCGCCCTTACCTCAGTGTCTATCATTTTACCGGTTTCTTCGCTGTAAGGTTTTGTAAACATATTTTCCTGAGTAGGATCATAATAACTTACGTTACCAACTTTGTCATTCATACCATACATGGTAACCATGCTGTATGCAATTTTGGTAATCTGCTGTAAATCGTTACTTGCACCAGTGCTTATTTTACCAAAGAAAATATCTTCTGCAGCACGGCCACCAAGTGTCATACAGATTTGGTCCATTAACTGATCAGTATTATATAAATATTGTTCTTTTGGTGTGTATTGCGCATAACCCAAAGCTGCCGTACCTCTTGGTACAATTGTAACTTTTAATAATGGGTATGCATGCTCTAAATACCAACCACAAATAGCATGTCCTGCTTCGTGGTATGCAATAATTTCTTTTTCCTCCGGTGATATTAGTTTGTTTCTTTTTTCAAGCCCACCAATAACCCTGTCAATGGCATCCTGAAAATCGCTCATATCGACACTTTCCTTATTTTTTCTTGCAGCAATCAATGCAGCTTCGTTACAAACATTTGCAATATCTGCGCCTGCAAAACCGGGTGTTTGTTCAGCCAATTTGTGAATATCAAGGGTTTGAGATATTTTAATTGGACCAAGGTGAACTTTAAAAATTGCTTCTCTTCCTACAAGGTCGGGTCTGTCAATAGATATCTGGCGGTCAAAACGTCCCGGTCTTAACAACGCAGTATCCAATACATCGGGCCTGTTAGTTGCTGCAAGAATAATAATGCCAAGGTCAGTACCAAAACCATCCATTTCAACCAATAACTGGTTTAATGTATTTTCTCTTTCATCGTTGCTCATCATGGCATTTTTGCCTCTTGCTCGCCCGATGGCATCTATCTCATCAATAAAAATAATACAAGGTGCCTTTTCACGGGCCTGCTTAAACAAATCTCTAACACGGCTTGCTCCTACACCCACAAACATTTCAACAAAGTCCGAACCACTAAGACTGAAAAAGGGGACCTGTGCTTCGCCGGCAACTGCTTTTGCAAGCAACGTTTTACCGGTTCCCGGAGGACCTACGAGCAATGCACCTTTGGGTATTTTACCACCAAGTGCTGTATATTTTTTTGGGTTTTTAAGGAAATCAACAATCTCCATTACTTCAACCTTTGCTTCATCAAGCCCTGCAACATCTCCAAAATTTATGTTTACTCTTGTGCCTTTGTCAAACAAAGTGGCTTTGGATTTTCCTATACTAAAAATCCCGCCGGGGCCACCGCCACTCGATGCACCGCCCATTTTTCGCATCATCATTACAAACAATAACCCAAACAATAATATTGGTAAAAGAGTTTTTAAAAGATCTCCTAAAACTTCACCTTCCTCTGTGTAATTGGGTAATATTTTTTTTACTGTTGGATTTTCTTTGTAAAAATCTTCTAATTGTTTTGCAAAGATTTCATCTTTTGCAATATTAAAATAAACCTGTGGTGCAGTTGTTTTAAGCAACATAGTATAATCCTGTTCGCTTAAAAATGTTTTATAAAAAGCAGGTTTTGCTTTTACACTGTCTTTGTTTAAAAACATGCGTGCTATATCCCTGTTTCTTACAACAATAAGACCTGTTTTTTGCCTGTCAAGCTGTAAATCTTCAACCACATCTCCCTGCTTTAAAAGTTGGGTTAGATAAACCTGGTTTACTTCGATACCTGCTGTTGATACAGTTCTAAAAACATTCCATAATATTAGTGCCAGTAAAACTGCACCCCAAAGCCAATATAAATTGAATTTTGGTTTTTTATTCGGGTCATTACTTAGCCCTGGAATTTTATCTGAACCAGGAATTTTTTTGTTATTCGGTGGAATATTATTTTGTTGTGCCATTTGTCCTTATACGATCTTATAATGCTTTTTTAAATATTATTTTTCAGTGTGTTCTGTTGATACTGCGTCGCTCCACATTTCTTCCAATTGATAGAACTTTCTTGGCTCTGGCAACATAATGTGTACAACAACATTTACGTAGTCTATCAATATCCATTGCTGCGCCTGTCTGCCTTCATGCTTGTAAGCACTTTCGTTGCATCGTTCTTTTACTTCATGCTCAATTTCATCTGCAATTGCTTTTAAAAGGGAGGGGTTGTTTGCTTCGCATATAATAAAAAAATCTGCAACTGCTTCCGGAATTTTGCGGAGGTCCAGACTAATTACGTTTTCACCTTTTTTTTCGTGAATAGCGTTTATAATTGTTTTGATTATTTTACTACCCTTGGTTAGCCTTGTGATGGTATTTTTTTTGCGTGTCTCTAACACACTTAAATTATTGTTCAAATTTTACTCTTTTTGTTAAATGAATCCATGTATATAACATGTTGTGCAGTGCTAAAACTGTAGCTTGCGGTTGTAAACAAAACTACAATTTCTTTTTTACCTAACGGCTATAATGATGATCGATAACCAAACATTTACCATTTTAGATGCTGTTGAAAGTACCAACAACTATGCCATGGCAAAGGCACATGAAGGTTTGGCTGTACATGGGCAGGCATGGTTTGCCAGAGATCAATGGGGTGGAAAAGGTCAAAGGGGAAATATGTGGGTTAGTGCAAAAGATGAAAATATAATAATGACAATCATATTAAAGCCGGATAAGCTTTTCAGAACAAATATGTTTTTGTTTAATGCAGTAGTGGCATGCACTTGTCACCAGTTTTCCTCAAAAATTAGTGGGCAGACAACTTATATAAAATGGCCAAATGATATTTATTTTAATGACAGAAAGGCAGGAGGAATTTTAATTGAAAATATATTTTCGCATACAGAATGGTTATGGGCTGTAATTGGTATTGGGTTGAATGTAAATCAAATAAATTTTGGACCCGACAATATAAATGCTACTTCTTTAAGAACTGTTTGTAGCCAAATTTTTAACCCAATAGAATTAGCAAAAAAACTGCACGAATTACTTTTAGCAAATTTTAAAGAGATAAGCAATGTTGGAGAAGACTTTTATTTTGATTATTATAACAAACAGCTTTACAAAAAAAATGAAACAGTAAAACTGAAAAAAGAAAATATCATTTTTAGCACCTTTATAAAGGAAGTAAACAAGCAGGGGCAGTTAATAACTTATGATGCTTATGAAAGGCAGTTTAATTCTGGAGAAATAAAATGGTTATTGTAAATAGTATTACTGAGTACTTAAAACAGGCAAACTGTTGTTCTTGATGTTTAGATTTTGGTACATACGGTGCATAACCTGTAAATGTGGTAAGGTGAGTACAGATAATATAATAAGCAGGGCAAAAAGCATATTCATGTCCGGTAAAAAATAATTTAAAACAAAAAATATCATAAACATTCCACCCAACGCCAAAAGACTAAAAAGAATACTTTTATTACATATAATTGCAAATTTTTTATCGTTGTTAAATGATTTAAAATAGGAAAATATATTTCTCACAGAAAGAATCGAGTGCCACAAAGCAAAATAAAAGGTAAAAGCCATCAAAAGGGGTAATAGAGTAATAATGGCTAATAAAACGATAAGCCTAACAAGTTGTGGTAAGCTAACTTCTATATTATCAATTGACTTTTGGTATACAATTGCTACAATAAATATAAAGCCCAAAGCCATAATAATAAGGTAACGATTGGCTTCTAATAGCAGGTATAAATCACTGTTCTCAACAAAGTTTTTAATAACCGGCAGGGTATCTTTTATTTGAGGGAGGTGTACAAGTAACAATACACCGAGAATAAATGCGCCATAAGCAACATATAAAATACCTGATTTTTTTTTGGTTTTTAGCAACCCAGCCATATCTGTTTCTCCAAAATGATAAATAGAAAATACCATGAATATTGAAAATGCTACCCACGGAAAAATCCAGATAAGCGCAAAAGAAAAAAGCCTGAATAAATAAAGTATTACGAACTTTTTTATAGAAAAATTTTGTTGTAAGGCAACTTTGGTTTGTTCATCTACCAAAAAATCTAAAGCTCCGTGAGGTACACCCACTAAAATTACCAACGTAAGTAAAATAATCATCTGAACTTTTGGATCTATCGGAAAAATGTAATAATGAGTAATCAAAAGTAAAACACCCAAAATCAGCAGGATAGATTCTGTATTATAATAATTTATGGTTGACAATCTTTTCATTCAATTATAGTTTTGGAAATTAAGACTGAATTTTCAAATTCGGGAAAATTATTTTTATTTTTATTTTTAATTCTTTAATAATCAGCAAATTATAAAATTATCTCGTTTTTTAATAAAAAAACTTTTAAAAAATATGTTATTAGAATGTGAAAGTACTAATTTTATCTATACAAATTATCGTTAGTTATTTTATTCAAAACTCAACAATTAAAACTCAACCCTTATGTTACAAATTCTGCTTGACATTAAGCCGATTGCTACAAACAACTACGTAGCGTTTACATTCTTTGTAGGTACAATGGCTATGATGGCCGCTGCCGTATTCTTTTTTATGGAAACAGGTAATACTGCCCCTGAGTGGCGTACGTCTGTTTTAGTTTCAGGTCTTATAACTGGTATTGCAGCAGTGCATTACTACTACATGAGAGGCTACAATTTAGACACCGGAGATTCTCCAACATTTTTCCGTTATGTTGACTGGTTATTGACAGTGCCACTTATGTGTGTTGAGTTTTATCTTATTACAAAAAAAGTTGGTGCAAAAGTAAGTTTGCTTTGGAAGTTAATTTTTGCTTCTGTTGTAATGCTTGTTACAGGTTACATAGGTGAGGCAATTCACCCTGAAGATACAATAAGTTGGTTTTGGGGTGCTGTGAGTGGTGCAGCTTACTTCTACATTGTATACTTAGTATGGTTTGGAGATGTTGCAAAACTTGCAAGCGCATCTACACCGGCTGTTACAAGTGCAGTTAAAACACTTGGATGGTTCGTATTAGTAGGTTGGGCTATTTATCCATTAGGATATATACTAGGTACTAAAGGCGGATTATTTGGAATAGAAATGGTTACGGACAGAGCTGCTGCGAAGCAAGCAATGGATATCGTTTACAACATTGGAGATGCAGTTAACAAAATCGGTTTCGGTTTAGTTATATACGCTCTTAGCCGTTCTGAAAAGAATGCAGCAACAGTATAACTTAATAAATTATTAAATTAAAAAAGCACGCATTTTAAAATGCGTGCTTTTTTAATGTATTTTTTTTCTTTACTATTTTTTTCTTGCCAAAACTTTATCTGCAGCTGCTACAATATTATCAGTATCTAAACCATATTTCACCAATAAATCCTCAGGCTTTCCGCTTTCGCCAAAAGTATCATTTGTACCAATGTATTCAATGGGAATAGGATGGTTTTTGGCTGCGGTTTGAGCGATACTGTCTCCAAGGCCTCCCAAAATATTGTGTTCCTCTGCTGTAACTGCACAACCTGTTTTCTTTATAGATGCAATGATAGCTTCAGTATCGAGCGGTTTTATTGTATGGATGTTTATTAAATCTACACTTATACCTCTTGCTTCCAAAATTCTGGCTGCTTCAACCGCTTTCCAAACCAAGTGACCACATGCAAAAATGGAAATATCTTTTCCCTCATTTAATATTTGTGCTTTACCTATTTTAAAATCTTCTTCTTTTGTAAAAATGGGCCACACAGGTCTCCCGAAACGCAGGTAAACAGGGCCTTCATAACCGGCAATTGCTTTTGTAGCAGCTTTGGTTTGGTTATAATCGCAGGGTACAATAACCGTCATGCCGGGTAACATTTTCATTAACCCAATGTCTTCTAAAATTTGGTGTGTTGCACCATCTTCCCCCAAAGTAAGACCAGCATGTGAGGCACATATTTTTACATTTTTACCACTATATGCCACACTTTGCCTTATTTGGTCATACACACGACCTGTGCTAAAGTTTGCAAAAGTTGTGGTGTACGGAATTTTACCGCCAATAGTTAAACCGGCAGCAATGCCAATCATATTTGCTTCTGCAATACCGCACTGTATAAACCTATCAGGAAAAGCTTTTATAAATGGTCCTAATTTTAAAGATCCTGCAAGGTCAGCCGTAAGAGCCACAATATTTTCATTGGCAGTTGCAGCTTCCAAAAGTCCATCTCCAAAGCCACTTCTGGTATCTTTTTTTCCGGTTACTTCAATGTCACTTAGCATGTATTTTATTTTATTGATTTACAAAGTAAAGGTTAATAATTTATTTTGAATAGTTATGATACAAATAAAGTGGAAACCCTTATTGGCTTTGACTTTGAAGACTTAATTCCCAAAGCCAGGCAGTTTTTACCATATCTTTAATTGTTAAAGATGGAATCCATTTCAGCAAATCTTTTGCCTTATTGTTGTTTGCATAAATTGCAACAACATCTCCATCTCTTTTTGACCCAATTATATAATTTAATTGTACATTATTTTCTTTTTCAAATGCTTTAATTACTTCGAGCACACTGTAGCCATCACCTGTACCAAGGTTAAAGATTTCGCAGGTGTTTTTATCTTTTTTTAATTCTAAAAACTTTAAAGCAAGAGTGTGAGCATGTGCTATGTCTGATACGTGTATAAAATCCCTGATACAACTGCCATCTTTGGTATCGTAATCTGCACCAAAAACGGTCATTTGCGGTAATTTTCCAATAGCAGTTTGTGTAATTGCAGGTACAAGGTTTTGTGGTTTGCCAAGTGGTAATTCACCAATTGCAATTGAAGGGTGTGCACCAACGGGATTAAAATACCTAAGCAAAACTGCATTGGTATTGCATTTATCAACAATATTTTCTACTATGCTTTCCCCAATTTGTTTGGTGAGGCCGTAGGGAGATGCTGCTTTTTTTTGTGGGGTAGATTCAGTTACCTGCATAACATCCGGATTGCCGTAAACTGTGCAGGAAGAGGAAAAAACGAAATGTGGAACTTTCATTTCCTGCGCACATTTCAAAATATTTATTAAGGAGCTGATGTTGTTTTCAAAGTACATCATAGGGCTTTCTACTGATTCGCCCACTGCTTTATATGCAGCAAAATGTATAATTCCTTCTATTAATGGATTCTCCTGAAAAACTGCATACACATCATCGTAAATGCATAGATCTACCTTGTAGTTTTTTACTTTTTTACCGGTTATTTTTTCAACTCCTAATAGAATACTTTCATTGCTGCGGCTGTTATTGTCAATACTGATCACATCATAGCCATTTTCAATAAGGTCTACAATGGTATGAGACCCTATGTAACCACAACCGCCTGTGACAAGTATTAATTTCATGTGGCAAAGAAAGTGAATTTTACCTTGCTGCAAACAAAATGAAGTGCACGACAGGTAAAATAAATATTACCCTAAAATTGCATGAAGAAGATAATAGATAATGGCTGCGAGCAAACCACTGACAGGTATGGTAAGTATCCATGCCCAAACAAGATTAATGGTAACTCCCCAACGAACAGCACTTAATCTCTTGGTAGCACCAACGCCAATAATTGCACCGGTTATGGTATGTGTGGTACTTACGGGCGCCCCAAGACTTGCTGCTGTAAACAATGTTATAGCGCCTGCTGTTTCTGCACAAACACCTTCAAGCGGAGTAACCTTTGTAATTTTTGTGCCCATGGTTTTAATAATTTTCCAGCCGCCACTCATAGTACCCAAACCAATAGCTGAGTAACACGCAAGTGGCACCCAATCCGGCATCTGGCTAAAAGTTTGGATTTTACCACCGGCAATTAAAGCAACGGTAATAATACCCATTACCTTCTGTGCATCGCTACCGCCATGCCCAATGCTAAAAAAAGCAGAAGACACCAACTGCAGTTTTTTGTACATATTCTGGGTACGCTGAGCAGATTCGCCCCTCAAATAATTATAAAAATAACTAAGCATAAAAATAACTCCCAAACCAAGCAGACCCCATCTTTCAAACTCTTTTTTAAACGGTATAAAAATTACACAAACTGTTACTAGTACTGCAATGATGGATATTTTAAGCCAAAAACTCCGCTGCATTGTTATAATGGAAATAAATATTGACATAATCATCCCTATTAACGGTGCTAGAACAATGAATATTACCGTTTTCATAATCATAGAAGTATCTATGCTGCTGAAGCCTGCAGCTGCAATAGCTGCGCCTGCAAAACCTCCAATAAGTGTATGAGATGAAGATGAAGGAATACCATACCACCAGGTAAGCAAATTCCAGCATATAGCAGATATTAAGCCTGATAAGATAATGACCATTCCATTGCTGCCATTAACTACATCTGCATGAACCGTTTTTGCTACTGTATTAGCAACTGCATGATCACTAAATATAAAAAAAGCTACGAAGTTGAAAAATGCTGCCCATAAAACTGCCTGAAAAGGGGTTAATACTTTTGTAGAAACAATGGTAGCAATTGAATTTGCAGCATCGTGAAAACCATTGATGTAATCAAATACAATGGCCAGAATAATTATTATAATGAGAATAGATGCCATGAGAATTAAATATAAAAATAAAAAAAAGTTACAGGGGCATAATGGTGCATTAAAAAGCATCAAATTATGTTAGGCATATTTTACAATAATACTTTCTATAACATTTGCTGCATCTTCACATTTATCTGTAACAATTTCCATTACCTGATAAATTTCTCTCTTTTTTATAACTTCTTTTGCATCGGGCTCTGTTGCGAAAAGCCGTTCAATACTCATGTCAAAAATATCATCGCCCTGGTTTTCAATACTGTTTATGGCTACAAGAGCATCTGTAATCTGCCGCATGTTTTTCATGTTGCGAAGTTCTGTTACGGCTTTGTGTACCTGCACGCAACCAAGGGCAATAAGATCTCCAAATTTGCGGATGCCGATATCATCGGGATTTACTCTGTAAAAATTTATCTTTTTTGCTGATGCATATATATAGTCAGCAATATCATCCAGTGCTGAAGCGAGGTAATGAATATCTTCCCTATCAAAAGGAGTTATAAAATTTTTACCAAGTTCTGTAAATATCTGGTGCGTATAATCATCGTTTACATGCTCTAAATCCTCTACATCTTTTATCAGTTTTGCACGCTTTTCAAAATCGGGCTCGTTTACAACTTCTTTCAATTTATCTCCCATATTTACCAGCACACCGGCAACATTTTCAAACAGCTGATAAAAAATTCTATCCTTAGGTAAAAATATTTTTAAAATTGAATTGAAGCCCATAAATATTAAATTTGTGCGAAATTAAAAACTATATTTATTTTAAAACTATAAATATAATTGATAACAGTTTAGTAACATTGAAAGTTTTTATTATCAGACTTTTTTAAATAATCATTTTGAAACAAAATATTACCTGCCTTCTTGTAACATTTCTACTATTACAGAATTGTAAAGCGCAATTTTTAATGGATATGATCGATACTTCAACCATAAGCGGTAAAGAAATGTTGAGTATTTCTAAAAAATCTGATCATTTACGTTTTACAGGTTACATACAGCCACAGTTTCAAGTAGCAGCAACTAAAGGAGCAAAGTCATTTGAGGGTGGAGATTTTGCAGCCCGGGTAAGCAACCGCTTTTTGTTAAGAAGAAGCCGCATTAGGGTAGATTATATACATTTTGAAAAAGATAACAAGCCGGGTGTACAGTTTGTTTTTCAATTTGATGCTAATGAAAGATCTTTTACAGTAAGGGATGTGTGGGGCAGAATTTTTGAGAATAAGTATAAACTCTTTTCATTTACAACAGGCCTTTTTGCTAGGCCTTTTGGGTACGAGGTTAATTTAAGCAGCGCCGATAGAGAAAGCCCCGAAAGGGGAAGAATGAGCCAGATACTTATGAAGGGTGAGCGTGACCTTGGTGCTATGGCAAGTTTTGAAGTGAGAAAAGAAAACCATCCTTTGAAATACTTAAAAATAGATGTAGGTATTTTTAACGGGCAAGGTATAACAGCACCCGGAGAATTTGACAATGTAAAAGATATAATAGGAAGGGTAGCGCTTAAACCAAAAAAAATATCTAAAAAAATAACTGTATCTGCCGGCACTTCAATCTTATATGGTGGTCTTGAAAATAATACCAAATATGAATATCGTACAGCCAAAATATCAGGGATTAATAGAACGGTTATAGATTCCACTGAAAGTAACATTGGTAAAGTAAATCCCAGACGATACTACGGTATGGATGTACAGGTAAAGTTTAAAAATAAAATTGGGTTTACAGAAATTAGAGGGGAATATATTTTTGGTAGGCAGGTTGGTACCACTCTATCGAGCGAAACCCCAAATTCACTGCTAACAGGTAAGGATGGATATTATAACCGCAAGTTTAATGGAGCCTATTTTTATTTGGTGCAAAATATTTTTTCATTAAAGCACCAGCTTATCTTAAAATATGACTGGTACGACCCTAATACTAAAATTACACGAAATGATATTGGGGCGCCATCATCAAATTTTACAGTGGCAGATATAAAATTTAGTACTATAGGCTTTATGTTTGGTATATAAATACTGGTTTAAAAGCTGTATTGTATTATGCCATACCTATCAATGAAAAAACTAATCTCCCCGGTTATACTACAGATTTAAAGGATAATGTTTTTACCAGCCGATTACAGTTCAGGTTTTAAATACCATGTTATGAAAAATGTATTTTATCTTAAATATTATCGTAATATTGCAATATTAAATTAGAGCTATGGGTGCATCTAAAACCGACCATTTTACTGACAAACAAAATGAAATTGCCATACTTGCAAAGGCTTTGGGCCACCCTGCAAGAATTGCCATTATTGAATACCTGCTAAAAGTAGATACCTGTATTTGTGGAGACATTGTAAATGAACTGCCTTTAGCGCAACCCACTGTATCGCAACATTTAAAAGAACTGAAAAATGCAGGTATTATAAAAGGTGATATTGAAGGAAATACTGTTTGTTATTGTATTGATGAAAAAGTGATGCATAAACTGCAGAATTATTTTGGGAATGTAAATACCAGAATGGAAAACAGAAAGAAAAATTGTTGTTAACCAAATAAAAAAATCAGCATGAAATTATCAGAGATTAAAGCAATTCTTGCAGCAGCGGAAGCTGTAAATTTTAAATTACCTACGGGTGAACTTGTTCCGGAACATTTTCACGTTACTGAAATTGGGCTTGTTACAAAACATTTTATTGATTGTGGTGGTGTGGAGCGTTTTGAGAAAGTTATAAACTTTCAGTTATGGAATGCCAATGATACAGAGCACAGGTTAAAGCCTGAAAAACTTTTAAATATCATTGCCTTATCTGAAAAAAAACTTGGTATAACAGATCTTGAAATTGAAGTGGAATATCAGGCTGATACTATAGGAAAATACGACCTGGATTTTAACGGAAAATATTTTGTACTTATATCAAAGCAAACTGCCTGCCTTGCAACTGATGCCTGCGGTATTGCACCTTCAAAACACAAAGTACAATTGATAGAATTACAAAACGCTACACAAAGCTGTTGCACACCGGGCGGAGGTTGTTGCTAAGATTAGTGAACAGTTGTCAGTAGTCAGTCATCAGTAAATAAGTTATAGACCATTAAAATTTAATTAATGACAATTTTAAGATTTGAGGATATTATCGCATGGCAGAAATCTCAGGATTTTACAGTTGAAATCTACGGTTCATTTAAAGACAATAAGGACTGGGATTTTAGAAACTAAATATGCAGGGCATCGGTATATATTTAAAACAATATTGCAGAAGGATTTGATAGAGGTTCTAATGCTGATTTCAGAAGATTTTTGTTTATGTCATTAGGCTCTTGTAGCGAAGTAAAATCAATGCTTTATTTAGCAGAACGACTGAATTATTTATCTAAAGAAAAGTCAATTGAATTCATTTATGCCAATAAGGAAATTTCGAAAATCATAACAGTACTCATAAAATCAGTAACAAAATCTTGACAACTGATTACTCACTACTCACAACTGATTACTGACAACTGATTTCTGATAACTAATTACTATTATGACCATTGCCTTATTTAGCGACATTCATGCAAATCTTCCGGCATTGCAGGCCTTTTTTAAAGATGTTGACAGCCGAAATCCTGATGCCCTTTATTGCTTGGGAGAT